>VYLJ01000013.1_pt1 | contig 72990 bp, 84 predicted proteins | sample 5114331 | NCBI WGS metagenome assembly VYLJ01 (sample SAMN12291791, study PRJNA351875) | freshwater metagenome | isolation source: freshwater lake | place: USA: Michigan, MSU2 Lake | collected 2011-08-16
CAAGAGTTGTCAAACAATCCGAAACTGGTTTGGAGAAATCATTAGTTATTTTGAGCGAAGGACAACGAATGGGGTGGTCGAGGGAATCAACAATAAACTTAAACTAATAAAACGAAGAGGCTATGGCTTTAGAAACTTTCAGAATTTTTGGGTTAGAAGTATGTTATCTTGGCATCTTGTCTGTTGATTTAGCATAAAGAGTAACGAAGAGCCAAAAAACTAAATACTGATAACAATTATCCTAGGTTGAATTGACCCAAGCAAACCCCACAAAAAGCCATGAGAAGCGATCGCCGATTCCGACGGATTGAGGTGTTGGCTGTTGGGTTTCGCTTTCCCTTAGAATTGAGAGGTTTTCTTTAACCCATTGATTCGCTCAACCCCACCGACGGACTCAACCCAACAAAAAGGACTAGACCGCGCCTAATTGCCGTAGGAGTTCCATAACCTTTTCATATAACGCCGCGTCTCCTTGCTGGCGGAACAGTTCGGCGGCTTGTCGCAAATCTCTGATCGCTTTTTCCCTTTCTAGTCGATAGTAATAAAGAACCCCGCGATTGTAGTAAGCTTCGGCTAATCGGGGATTAATGTTGATCGCCTGATTGTAATCGGACAGGGCGAGGTCTGGTTTCCCCTGTTCTTTGTAGAGATTCCCCCGATTGTAGTAAGCCAGGGCTAATCGGGGATTAATGTTGAGCGCCTGATTGTAATCGGACAGGGCGAGGTCGGATTTCCCCTGTTGGTAAGCTAAACGGCGCTTAACCTGCATGATCCAACAGCTATAACCCTTTTGGAGTCTATATCGGTGATCCGAAGTAAAAGCCGTTTAGCTTAGTAAAGAAACCCTCGATTGTTGTAAGCCTTCGCATACCGGGGATTAATGTTGAGCGCCTGATTGTAATCGGACAGGGCAAGGTCGGGTTTTCCCTGTTGGTCGTAAAGAGTCCCGCGATTGTTGTAAGCTGCGGCGAATCGGGGATTAATGTTGAGCGCCTGATTGTAATCGGACAGGGCGAGGTCGGGTTTTCCCTGTACGTCGTAAAGAAACCCGCGATTGTTGTAAGCCTTCGCATACCGGGGATTAATGTTGAGCGCTTTGTTGAATTCAGCGAGGGCGCGGTCGGGTTTTCCCTGTTGGTCGTAAAGAAGCCCGCGACCGTTGTAAGCTTCGGCCAATCGGGGATTAATGTTGAGCGCTTTGTTGAATTCAGCGAGGGCGAGGTCGGGTTTCTCCTGTTGTCGGTAAAGAAGCCCGCGATTGCTGTAAGCCAGAGCTAATCGGGGATTAATGTTGATCGCCTGATTGAAATCGGACAGGGCGAGGTCGGGTTTTCCCTGTTCGCCGTAAAGAAACCCGCGATTGTTGTAAGCTTCGGCCAATCGGGGATTAATGTTGATCGCCTGATTGTAATCGGACAGGGCGAGGTCGGGTTTCTCCTGTTGTTCGTAAAGAAACCCCCGATTGAGGTAAGCCTCGGCGTATCGGGGATCAATGTTGAGCGCTTTGGTAAATTCAGCGAGGGCGAGATCGTATTTTTCCTGTTGGATGTAGCCAACTCCCCGGTTATAGTGGCCGATCGCGTCTTGATTGTTCCCTTGAGCGATTCGGGTTTCGGCTGGTTGTCGGCTCTCTAGCGCCATGACGGGGCGAACAGTCGCGAGGGTGGAAAGGCTGATTAGGCTAACGGTGGTAAGAAGGGCAAAGGATTTCATGGCTAGTTCCTCACTGGGGATGATTTTAAATTCTACTTAGGGTTGGCTGAATATCGGTGTAAATCCTGCTAAAAAAGGTTTTTGGGCTAAAAAAGCCTAAAAATATTATCCAACAAGGTTTTTAGATTTATTCAGCAAGCCCTACTTAATTCATAGGCTGCTTTTTTGGGAATATGCAGAATAGGCTTTTTTGTCTAAAAAGCACTAGGCTACTACTATCTAAAGTAATTAGAAAGTAGTAAGAGCGATCACTTTTTTCAAATCCTACAGTAATCATAGCAATTATTGTCGGTCAAACTTATCTTTTCTCTTGGTGTAAATCGTCAATTAATTACCTTACTCCTCTTCTCTACTCATTAAAGTAGCGACTAAGAAATTCTTGGGGAGTAATGATGGGGATATTTTCAAAGTCATGTAATGTTAGTAAATCTAAATCTCCTGTAATAATAACTTCTGCTTGAATAACTATAGCGCTCGCTAAAATAACAGCATCATCTGCATCTCTAAGTTGAGGAACTTCTAGTAGTCTGTCAACACAAGGTTGTATAAGTTCTTGAACGATAGTCATCAGGTATGCAGTTGTATATCCACAATATTGTTTTCGAGATTGGAGTTTGGGTCGTTCTAATGTATCTTCTATATCAGCTAAGATCTTTTGGGAGGCAAAGATTGTAATTCTTTGATTTTTAGCTAATTTAAGGATTTTACCCGGAACTCCTCCCCACAACAATCCTGAAATCCAAACATTGACATCTAGAACAACTTTCATGAGTTGGCGCGTCTAATTTGGCGAGCTTCTTTAATCATCTGGCTAATCTCAGCCAGAGTCGGTTGATTGGGGTCTGGTTCCATTGCTTCTAGTCGCTCAAAGAATTGCTCTAGATTGACTTTATCTTGATGAACTTTTTTGAGAATGATGGAGTCTTCCGTCAGGGAAATCATGTATTTATCTCCTGGGTTGAGGCGGGTTTGAACTTCAGGAGGAAGTTCGAGGTTTCCTTCTCGATTGATTTGTATGAGTAGCTCTTTGGTCATCGGCTTCAAAATAAACTTTATTAGCTTTAGCTGTTAAACAGACTTTATAAATAATCTGATCAAGTTAATTATATATATTTTAGCGAATTTTTCAAGCTAGGGCTTGCTACCTTGGAATCTAATCTGGGAATTGATGACCCTCAGCGATTCGCGTCTGGAGAGGTAATGTTTCTCCCTCTACATTTATACTACCCCAAGAGAGTCCTTCCACAGAATCAATACCACTGGCTACTTGATAACCACCCCCTGAACGCTTAAGATGAGATTATGAGTGATTCGGAGAAAAAAATATGTCAGGATACTACGATGACTGTTTTGACCACATTACTGATCCTGTTCAACGGAATTCTGTTCGCCAGCAATGGTTACAGATGGTTGACGGAGGTTTATCTATTGCCGATGTTAGGATGCTACTAGATAAGTACCCAGATTTTCGGTTTGTGATTGGTCGGTGGATTTCCACGAAGCCTGAAAGTCTCGGTTTTGGTGATAATACAATAGACAGGTTAAAAGAGTTTGTTGCTACTTTGCCTGAGTTTAAAGATGTATTTGATAAGTATGTTTCTCAACTTGTTTCATCAGATCAGTATCGACAGGGGGAACTTAAAAAACTTGCAACTATATTTCCTCAGTTTAAACAAGTGGCTGAACAGCGTATAAAAGAGAATGAAGAAGAAAGAAGAAAAGCAAATGAAAAACGTAGAAAAGATGACGAACTAAGAATAATAGAACTGATGAGCGAACAAAACAAAAGAGAAGAAGCAGGACGATGGTATACTGATAAACCATACTAGCCGTAGTGGACTGTTTCAGCTAATTTGGTGTATTAGAAAAATGCCATAAATTCTATAATCTAAGACTTTAAGCCGAAATCTATTGCCCTATTTTAGCTGAAACAGTCCACGACAAGCTAACTCAAGCAAATCTCGATTATCTACAAGAATCAGTTGATATTGCGATTCTCAAGATCAAGAAGGAAACCGAGCAAAAAGTAATGAGAGGGTTGTTTTAAGTTTGTATCTGTGCTACTTTTAAAAGTGGTTTTATCATATTTTTTTGGTTTATTTAGCTTAACTTTTCAAGGGAAAACACCTAGAATATACCATATTTTTCTGGCACTAATTTGTAAAGTAGAGTTGATGCTTAATACTTCTACTGTGACTCTACCTATTGGCGTTTTTCCTGCGATTTCAAAAGTTTTATTATCGACAAGAAAATGTTCTTCCCATTTGTCTATACGAGGATTAAATAAGCGAAATACTTTTTCTGTCACTGGATCAATTCCCTCAATACGAGCTAATTTATGAAGATTGCAAATACGACATGATAGAGCTAAATTTTCTGGTTTATCGTCCCCTTTTTTAGAGAGGGGAACAATGTGATCTACTTCAAAAGCAAGATTAAAAATAATCTCTGGTGCATGACAATATTCACATCTATGTTTTGCCCTTTTCGCAACGAGAGTATATTGGGGATGGGTCATTTCAGTTATCAGTTATCAGTTATCAGTCATAAGTTGTCAGTAATTACTACCTGAAGTCGATAGCTTTAAATCAGTTGAAATCAGAAAAATTTTAATTTTTGTTCCCTTGAAAAGAGATGCTTGTTACCTTTTGCTCTTGATTATAAATTAATCATTATCTTGAATCTGTTTGATGATTCTTTTCCCTCTTTGAATACTTGCTTGTAATTCTTCCTCAATTAAAGCTGTTAATTCTTGCTGTTTTATCGCAGAAAAATCAGTCTCAGAAGCTAGAGATTGATGAAATTCTTCCATCAGTTCTTGTAAACGTTCTTGTTGCTGTTTGCTGAATAAATTATCAGGACGGAAACGCTGTAAAATCACTAATGTCTCACCCATATTTTCACCTTCAGCAATTAAACTTGTTTCCATAAGATCCAGTGCTTGACCTGGAGTCAAACCACTTGTTTCTTGATTGCCACAAATTGCTTTATATGTCAAGGTTTTTCCTGCAAATTCTGGAACAATTGTGATAGTAGTCATGGTTTAAACAGTAAAGCGAATTTTGCAAGCTCATCCAAAATAATTTGGCTTTTCCATACTTGTTATGCACTTTAACATACTAACTGTAGGTTGACTTGAGCAATAATAACTCTTGTCTGTCAAATATTAGCGACGCTTGAGGGAAACCCAACCACACCAATGTCGTCAAGAATGTTGGGTTTCGCTCAAACCATTGAATCGAGCAGTTTTCTCCTAAGTATTAAATCGCTCAACCCAAACTACAAGCTTCTATCTGATAACTGATAACTGATTAAGACTTCACTCCCAAGTTAAAGAAAATCGTTCCCCGACGCACAGAATTTTCACTACCTTGGCTGCTAATAGTAAGAGAACGCAGATTATTAAATAAAGGCTTAATCGACAATTCTAACACCCGCACGATCGGGAATTTTGCCTCGATTACCGGTTGCAATTGTCGCCAATCGACGTAAAAATAACCATCATTTTCTGCGGGTAAAGCAGTAATTGCCTGTCGAAACTTACCACTACTTAAGATGGGGTTTTTCTGTGCAGATAAAGCTAAACCCATCGCTTCCACAGAACTAGCGATAATTTCATAATTATCGACTCTAGTATGCACTCCCGTCACGATCGTCTCTAGTTGCGCTTTTCCCCCCGGGACCGCCGTGGTTAACTTTGTCCAAGCTGTCACCGATCGATCGAGTAAAGGCAGATTAACCACATTATAGCCGCGACTGCGGGCCAACTCATCCAAATGAGAGATCGCACTGTCCACCTCTACCCCCATCACCCGTTCCCCTACAAAAACACTATCGGGTTCCATCCCCTTTGAACTAGGCACGAGAGCGAGGCTATATTCGCCTCTAACCCAGCTAAAAACGTCTTCAGGCAAATTTAAACCTAAAGGCGACTGGAAGCGGTTTAAGACCTGTGTTATTAATTCCTGTAGGGGACTATCTGCTTCTAACCCCTCCTCTACCTGAGTCCAAAAACGATTTAAATCGCGACTAGCGGCGACTAAAAGGCTATTTTCGCCGATAAAAGATAATGCTCCCACGGGACTAGATAAAATTGGTGCTTGGTCATCCTGTCCTAAGACTCCAATTAAGGCGGTTTGAGCGACTATTCCGCCGGATTTGAGGGAAAAAGCCGTGGCTAATCGTTGTTTTGCTTCGGGACTCTCCGGGACGGGTTGATTCGCGATCCAAGCCGATAACGTGGGTAAATTGCCGTAAACGATAGCTATACGCGGTTCAGTGATATTTTTTATGGCTTCTCGGTAATCGGGGCTATTTTTTAGGTTTAAATCTGGTACTTGCACGTTATTAAGTGCCTCGCGCAAAACCTTGATATTATTGGCAAAAAGCACCGTATCCCCGACCACGGCACTAGCGAGAAAACGATTATTATCTCCCGGTGTTAAGGGACGTTGATAAATAAGGTTAATTCCCTTGTAGGTTTCAAAAACTAGGTCAAATTTGCCTGAAACTGCCTGTTTTGAGTAGGAAGCTTGCAGAAATTCCTTAGCGCGTTCACCATCTTTACTTTGAATTGCCAAAAGATAACCCGGTTGGATACCATTATCGGTATCGCGATCGAAATCTAGGGAAGTAACAGCGAGGGTAATTTCCTCCCCTAACCAGGGTTTGATTTCCTTTTGATAATTTAATCCCGTTTTGCCGAGCAGAGTTTTTTCTAAATCCTTAATTTGTTGGTGGGAACGTCGTCGATTAGCCGGTGTAGCGATTAATTGACCAAAAGACTCTAAACGTTCGGGATTGACCAACAAGGATACCATAACCGGGGCCTGTTTCGGCACAAAAATCGCCGCCATCGGTTCCCGCAGCACCCCACCTTTGAGCAAAGACAGAGGACTATCGGCGAGAATCCAAGCAAAACTGGCTGTAGCGACTCCTAGGAGAATGATTACCGTCGCACCTAAAAGATAGAAAAACGATCGCAATTTCACAACCTTGTCCCGAGATGAACCATTAGCTATTTTAAGCCAGCAATTGACCCAAGAATTTCGATCGCTACAATTCTTACCAGACTGACAACCGATAACTCGCCACCGATAACTAATTTTTACCAGCCTTTTTCCGCTTGAGCGAGGACATAGTTAGCTACAGCTTCGATATCTTCAGCGCTGAGACGACCACCGAAAGCCGGCATCGCCCCCATACCTTTGGTAACTTGGGTAACGATAGCTTCAACGGAATCTTTGCCGTATTTAACTAAATCTTCTTTTTTCAGGGTTTTAGCGGCATTAACCACGTTTTTACCGCCCATGTGGCAGGAAGCGCAGTTAGCACTGAAAATCGAAGCCCCATCAGCTAAAGCGGGACGAGCCATACCGAATGTAACCACAGCCAAGAGCAAGCACAGGGAAATTAATAATCTTTTCACGATTGGTTCTCCTCTATTTCTCAAGAAATTCCCCAACCATCGTCAGAAAAAACCGGTTTTCTTGTCAAAAGACAAGCTGTCAAACTTGGTGTAGAATTAATCAATGGGACAGTTAAAAGCAAACTTTTACTTTTTTGTCAAAAGACAGGCTGTCAAACTTGTCATCTTCCCTCGTGTAAAGGATTAACAAGCATGAAAAAATTAGGTTTATTGGTCGCTACCCTGGTGCTAGTCGTCTCTAGCTTCTTCTTCAACACTGCCTCCGCTGCTGCGGAAACCTTCACGGTTAAGATGGGCGGTGATGCGGGTACACTACAATTTGATCCCCCCGCCCTCACTATTAAAGCAGGAGATACGGTGAAATGGGTCAATAACAAACTTTCTCCCCATAACATAGTTTTCGATAGCACCAAGGTTCCCGAAGCCCAAGCTGCTAAATTATCCCATAAAGGTCTGGCTTTTTCCGCCGGTGAGTCCTTTGAAAGCACTTTCAGCGAACCGGGTACTTACACCTACTACTGCGAACCCCATCGCGGCGCCGGTATGGTCGGAACGATTACCGTTCAGTAATTGTCCGATTTTAAGCAAAAATAACTCGCGGTTAACTGCCGCGGGTTATTTTTTTGGGAATTATGAAGACTTTTCAGTTATCAGTAAACAGTAATCAGTAATCAGTGAGGTTCTTCAGTTTGTCTTATGCAACGGACAGGGTTATAAGGAATGAAACTCTTATAGAGAAAGACATTTGGCGATTTTTGTCAATTGTTTTTGAACTAGAACGAACTCATCAATTAAGTTTTTTGCCAGATAAGGATTTAGTCGATTTATGCCCCCCGAGCGAACCATACCAAGTTCAGTAATCAGTAAACAGTAATCAGTGAACTGAAAACTCGCATCTGATAACTGATAACTGATAACTGAAAGGGCTGTCTCCTGAAATATAAAGTCTCGGTTACAAAACTGACTTCCGAGCAATTCTCACCCCACCATAGAAACAGAAGCCCGTAGGAAAATCAGCCATGAAAGAACACGATGTCGTTATAGTGGGCGGTGGGTTAGCAGGATGCCGCGCCGCCTTAGAAATCAAACGCCTCAACCCGACTATCGATGTTGCTGTCGTTGCCAAAACCCACCCAATTCGTTCCCACTCCGTCGCTGCCCAGGGAGGTATCGCCGCCGCCCTGCAAAACGTTGACCCCAAAGATAATCCCAAGGCCCACGCCTACGATACCGTCAAAGGTTCCGATTTTCTGGCTGACCAGGATGCAGTGGATATTCTCACCAAAGAAGCCCCCGAAGTTATCATCGAATTGGAACATCTAGGCGTGTTATTCTCCCGTCTCGAAGATGGACGCATTGCCCAAAGAGCCTTTGGCGGTCACAGCCATAACCGTGCCTGTTACGCCGCCGATAAAACCGGTCACGCCATGCTGCACGAATTAGTCAGCAATTTAGGCCGTAATCAGGTAAAAATCTACGATGAATGGTACGTTTTGCGCCTTATCCTCGAAGAAGGTACGGCCAAAGGCGTGGTTATGTACCAAATCGCCACCGGACAGTTAGAAATCCTTCGGGCAAAAGCAATTATGTTCGGGACGGGGGGCTATGGTCGCGTTTATAACACCACCTCCAACGATTTCGCCTGTACGGGAGACGGTTTAGCTTTATCGGCAAAAGCGGGTATTCCCCTAGAAGACATGGAATTTGTCCAATTTCACCCCACGGGACTCTATCCCGTCGGTGTTTTAATCTCGGAAGCGGTCCGGGGTGAAGGGGCTTATTTAATCAATAGCGAAGGTCGTCGTTTTATGGAAGATTACGCCCCCTCGCGCATGGAATTGGCACCCCGGGACATCACTTCCCGGGCCATTACCCTAGAAATTCGCGCCGGCCGGGGGGTAAATCTGGACGGTAGCGCCGGGGGTCCCTTTGTCTATCTGGATTTACGCCATTTAGGCCGGGAAAAAATTATGAGTCGCATTCCCTTTTGTTGGGAGGAGGCCCACCGTCTCGTCGGTGTCGATGCGGTAGAGGAACCGATGCCTGTACGTCCTACAGTTCACTATTGTATGGGCGGCATTCCCGTTAATACCGATGGTCGCGTTCGCTTAAGTGCCGATACCCTCACCGAAGGCTTTTTCTCCGCCGGGGAATGTTCCTGTGTCTCTGTTCACGGGGCCAATCGTTTGGGCAGTAATTCCCTGTTAGAATGTGTGGTCTATGGCAGAAGAACCGGCAAATCGATCGCTAAATACGTCGAAAAACGCGCTTTTCCCGTCTTTAATCCCGATATTTACCTTCAGGATGCCAAACAGCAAATCACCGCTTTATTGACCAAAAAAGGCACGATTCGCATCGGTCAACTACGTCAGCAATTCCAAGACTGTATGACCCAACATTGCGGCGTTTTTCGCACCGAAGCGACCATGCGCGAGGGAATTAAACAAATCGGCGAATTAAAGCGCAAATACGAGCAGATTTACCTCGATGATAGGGGTGATTGCTGGAATACGGAACTAATCGAGGCCTGGGAATTACAAAGTCTCATGGTGGTGGGGGAAATTATCCTCACCTCTGCCCTCAATCGTCAAGAAAGCCGAGGGGCCCATTCCCGCGAAGATTTTCCCCAACGGGATGACCAAAATTTCCTTCAGCATACCCTCGCCTATTATTCCCCCTCCGGCATCGATATCGACTATATGCCCGTGGTAATTCAGGATTTCACCCCCGTGGAACGTAAGTATTAACCTCTGGTCGGACGGTAAATGTAAAGGAATATTACAAACTCCTTGGCATTTACCGAGATTTAGTTCTATACTAGATAAAGCAACGCGGGATAGAGCAGTCTGGTAGCTCGTCGGGCTCATAACCCGAAGGTCAGTGGTTCAAATCCGCTTCCCGCCATTACTTATAAAGCTGGTAGTTAAATCCGATTTCCCGTTAGGGAACATCGAACATTACCCTTTCAAGACAGCGATTGGGGTCAATGTAGGATTGGCGAGAATGGAGACAAGTATAATTATCGATGATCAAGATCTGTTCTGCTTTTAAATAGATCGGAACGTGATAGGCTTCAAACAGGGCCATTTACAAAATGTTTGAAAGAAGTAGCGGGGATTGGAATCGACCAATCTTAAGTTAGAAAACGGGTTTCTTAGAGAAACCCGTTTTCTGGGTTAGATGTGGTATAACAGAAAAGTGGTTATGTCAGAGGAAAGAGATATGCCATCAATTTTTATTTGTTATTCCCACCAAGACAAAGGATGGAGAGACAGACTGTTAAAATTTCTCGAACCTCTGAATGATGAGGAAAAAATAGTCTGGTCAGATCTCGACATACAACCGGGGGATATTTGGGATGAAAAAATTAAAGACAGTTTATCACAAGTAACAATTGCGATGGTCTTGGTTAGCCAAGACCTGCTTAATTCTCGTTATGTGAAGAATGAAGAATTACCCCGTCTTTTGAAAAGACGTGAAGAAGAAGGAGTCCTTATAATTCCTATATTTCTTAGACATTCTACTGTGAAAAGTGTTTCTTTTAAATACACTAATGAAGAGGGAATAGAACAAAGATTTTACTTACATCAATTTCAGTCTCCTAGCAATAATTCTCCCAGCAATCCTCTCTGTGATCTAAAGAAATCAGAATATGAAAAAGTTTTCGTATCCGTTGAGGATAAATTGCGATCGCTGATTGAAGAATCTAAAAAAAAACAGTCTGAACCCTCTAAAAAAGCGGTCCAACCCCTGACCACCTCTGGGTTAGTGGATACGCAACTCCCACCCGTGCGTAGATGGCAAGGACGACGGGAAGAATTGCAAGAACTCCAAACAGCGTTAGGGAATGACCATCTAAGGTTAATCGAGATTACCGCCGCCGGAGGTTATGGTAAAACTGCCCTGGCGAGAAAGTTTACAGATCAATTAACTGCTGATTGGCCGGTATTATGGGTTAATTTTAACCAGCCTTACCCTTTGGCACAGTTCGGACGGTGGTTATTAGAGGAGTTAAAACAAAATTATGATGAAAAATGGAATGATGGGCAATTAATAGACGCAATCAGCAAAGGGTTAACCGCTAAACCCTGTTTATTAGTGTTGAATAATTTGGAAACGGTACTAACTGCCCCAGTAAATTTGGTTTATCAGCAATTCTTGCAAAAATGGTTAAACACAGAAAGCAGCAGTAAGCTATTAGTCACCAGTCGAGAACAGCTAAAATTCACCGTCAATTTGCAAGATTATTATTATTCTTGGCCTTTAAAAGGGTTAAAAGAAGCGGATGCGATGCGTTATGTCACCGAAGATCACGGCTTAACGGGAAGCGATGAAGAATTAGCCCAATTTGTCGATAAAATGGGAGGTCATCCCCTCTTAATGGAACTGGTTTGTAGTTTGATGAAAGATAAGTTTGGGAAAGGGGTTTCTGTCACCGAGTCGCAAAATTTGGGCTTAAATCTGTTTGATGTGGAAGGGTATCACCGCGACACGGAAACCTGTGTCAGAGAAGTGATTACCGCCAGTTTAGCGCGATTATCGAAAGAGTTTAGGGAGAGTTTAACGCGGTTGTCGGTACTGCGGGAGAATTTTGATGACAGGTTAGCCCAGGGGTTAATTCCAGAAATAACTGAGGAAGATTTACGCTATTTAGCTCGTTTATCTTTATTACAAGAATTTCCCCCCGAATACAATGTAAAACCGCGACGGTTTGAGTTTTTGCCTTTAATATCAATGGTGGTGCAAGATCAAGCAAATCCTGAAGTATTGCGATCTGCCCATCAATTAGCCTTAGATTATTATTTAGCTCATTTACCTGTCCCTCCCTGGGAATACTTGGAAGATTTGAAGGAATATTTAGAGGCGTTTCACCATGCAGGGGAATTGGGAGAATGGCAGTTAGCTTACGATATTTTGAATGAGGATCGAGGAGGAGAAGAGAAAGATAAATCGGTTAATAGTTTTTTAGATTTACAAGGATTTTATCGTAAGCAAGCAGATCATTATGAACAGGTGATTGCAGGGAGTCAACGGGAACAAGTTTGTTATCGTAACTCGTTAAGTTATTTGGGAAGTTGTTATCGTTCCTTGGGACAGTACGAAAAAGCGATCGCCTATCACCGGCAATGTCTCGACATCAGTAAGGAAATAGAAGATTGGCAAGGGGTGGCAACTTCTCTATGTGGTTTAGGCAATTGTTATAAGTCCTTGGGGCAGTATGAAAAAGCAATTTTCTATCACCAGCAATGTCACGACATCAGTGAAGCAATGGGCGATCGGAAAGAGGTGGCAATTTCTCGCGGGAATTTAGGCAATTGTTATTATGACCTAGGACAGTATGAAAAAGCGATCGACCTCTACCAGCAATATCACGACATCAGTAAAAAAATCAGCTTTCGGCAAGGGGTGGCAATTTCTTTCGGTAATCTAAGCAATTGTTATTCTTCCTTGGGACAGTATGAAAAAGCGATAGAAGTCTATCAGCAATCTCTCGACATCAGTGAAGCAATGGGCGATCAGCAAGGGGTAGCATATTCTCAACATACTATAGGGAGTATATTGCTCAAACTAGAAAACTACAGCGAAGCCGAAAGCAAAATTCAAGCATCCTTAGTAATTTCTCAAGATATTGGTTATAAATATTTAATCGCCTATAGTTTAAGAGTCCTTGCGAAAATTGCCCACCAAACTAATCGCCCTGAACTTGCCCTCAGTCATTGCCAAGAAGCGCTTAAATTATCCCAAGAACTGGGGATTCCCTTGGTTAAAGATTGTGAGGAATTGTTAGGGCAAATTCAGGCTACGTTAGAGAATAATTAAGGTAAATTATCATCTCAACAATCAATATTTAACTGAACAAAGCTATGATAAAACTAACTTTAAACGAAGCCCAAAGTCAACTTTCTGACCTCCTTAAAGCTGCCTCAAAAGGTGAACAAGTTATTATCCAGAATCATGAAGGTCAAGACTTTCAACTCATTTCTCTTCCTACTACTGTTAAACATCCCCAATATGGAAGCGCAAAAGGCATCGTTAAAATGCTTGACAATTTTGATGATCCCATCGAAGAATTTGAGGAATATATGCCATGAAAATTTTAATGGATACCCACGCCTTTTTATGGTTTATCGAAGGTGATAATAATCTTAGTGATGCTGCTCATTCTCTGATCGAAAATAATCAATATCAAAAACGATTAAGTATCGCTAGTCTCTGGGAAATGTCCATCAAAGCCAGCCTTAACAGATTAGAATTAAAGACAACTTTCCCAAATTTAATTCAAAATTATGTTTATAATAACGGCTTTGATATACTATCTATTAACGCCGAACATCTCGAACAACTCAAGAGACTCCCTTACTACCATAAAGATCCTTTTGATCGCCTAATAATCGCTCAAAGCTTAACTGAAAATATTCCGATTCTCACTAAAGATGAGTTATTTAAGCGATATACTGAAAATTTATTGTGGTAAACCTGAAAAGAAAAAACTTTAGCAAATTAATCACAAAAACTAACAGGCAAACTTTAAACCTTATTGATTTTCCATGCAAAACCCAATTAACCTCACTATTGAGCGCTTTCAAGAAAACGGACAAGATTACTATGTCGCCACCAGTCCCGATATACAAGGACTTGTCGCTGAAGCTGATACAATAGATGCCGTCATTGATATTGCCAAAGACTTAATTCCCATCCTATTAGAATTGGAAACAGAAGATCAGCTTGTTATCACCACTTAACAGAAATTATAGATAATCTTAAATTCGCAATGCCAGAAATTAGTCGTTTTTTAGGAATTATTATCACTATGTACTATAACGACTATACACCTGCTCATTTTCATGTTCGCTATAATCAACAAAAGGCGATTATTGACATTAAAAATCTCACTATTTTACAAGGTCAATTGTCTCCAAGGATTCTTGGTTTAGTAATTGAATGGGCTGCTATTCATCAACAAGAATTAAAGCAAAATTGGCAACTTGCTAGACTTAATGAACCTTTACAACCAATCCTCCCATTAGAATAAACCATGCTAAAAGATATTATTGAAGTGAAACCTCTAAATAATTATCAACTTTATCTTAAATTTGAAGATAATCAAGAGGGGATTATTAATCTTGAAGAAATTATCGAGTTTGTTGGCATTTTTCAACCGCTAAAAGACTTGAATTTTTTTAAAACCGTCAAAATTAATCCTGATTGGGGAACAATTTATTGGGAAAATGGGGCTGATTTAGACCCCGATGTTCTTTATTCTCTCATCACGAATCAATCTCTTAACGACTTAGAAAAAGATGACTTACAACTTATTTAAAGTAGAGGAATTTTAAGCCATGAAAATCACCTACTTTCAAGATACGGACACTCTATATTTAGAGTTCAATAACAATCCTATTGTCGAGACTCAAGAAATCAATGAGAATACCTTGGTAGATCTTGATAAAAATGGGAACATTTGTGCAATCACCTTGGAACAGGCCAGAAGCTTAACGGCTCTGAATGCTTTTTCCCTCGAAACTATTGTCGCGCCTCAATTAGCTTCAAGTTTATAAGAGTTGTCATAATAAAATTATTCTATAAACCTTGACGTGATATAATATATATAACATTTGGGCGCAGATTCCTTGTGACCCTATAATCGGACAAATTCGTTATTATCAATGACAACAACTTTAATCAATCACATTGAAATTACCCCAGAAACTTGTGGCGGTAAACCGCGCATCGCAGGTCATCGCATCAAAGTCCAAGATGTCGTCATTTGGCACGAACGCCTGGGAATGTCACCCGATGAAATTGTTTATCATTATCCCAGCATTACTTTAGCTGATGTTTACGCGGCCCTTTCTTACTATCACGATCACCTTGAAGAAATTAGACAACAAATCACAGATGATGATACCTTTGCCAAGGAAATGCAAGCTAAAACACCTTCTCTAGTCCAAGAAAAACTAAAAAAATGAATGGGCAATAAAATTAAATTTCACCTTGATGAAAATGTAAGCTATAACATTGCTCTTGGATTGCGCCAGCGAGGCCTTGATGTTACTACCACTCCAGAAGAAAATTTATTGGGGGTATCTGATGAAATACAATTGCAATTTGCCTTAGCCAATGGTCGCGTGATTTTTACTCAAGATACTGATTTTTTAAGAATCAATCAATCATCTATAACTCATGCAGGAATTGCTTACTGTCCCCAACAAAGTAAGTCTATTGGTCAAATAATTCGAGGACTACTCTTAATCTGGGAAATTCTTGAACCAGAAGAAATGTATAATCACATAGAGTTTATATAGAACAGCATGAAAATGCCTGGCAAAGATATTTTCCATGATTGTGTAAAACACGCCCTAATCAAAGACGGCTGGATAATTACCCATGACCCCCTACGGATTCGTTTAGTAAGAGGTAAAAACCTGTTTGTTGATTTGGGAGCAGAAAGACTATTAGCCGCAGAAAAAGGAACAGAAAAAATAGCCGTTGAAATTAAGAGCTTTACTCGTCCCTCTGATATGAAAGACCGCCAAGAAGCAGTTGGTCAATTTGTCGTTTATACCCATCTTTTAAGGCGTTATTATCCCGAATATAAACTATTTTTGGCTGTTAGCGAAAACACCTGCAAAACAGTATTTGAAGAAGAAGCAGGTCAAACCTTAATTGAAGATGGTATTATTCAGTTATTTAGGGTCTGCTGAAAAAGTTTTTCCTGGGGGCAGGGTGTGGGGTGTGGGGTGTGGGGTGTGGGGTTTTACCGGTTTTGAGGTGGTCAATTACCTAATTTTCAGGGAAAAAGTACCTGAATTTTCCCCCTGATCACTCCCATGCCGGGTACTTTTTGATTGACAAAAAGTCTAAAAGTCTTACCCAACAAGGTTTTTAGATTTATTCAGCCAACCCTATTTAGTTTTGATCCCAACCAGGAGGTAATTGTACGATGGCTTCCTTAATTGCCCAATATCGGCAAATTATTGAAAAAACATTCCAAGATTATGCCGACTTCCTCGACACTGATCGCCAAATCCAAATCGAATTAGTCCTAGATCAAACCCGCGATCGCTATTTATTGGTTGAAACAGGTTGGCAAAATGGTTATCGAATCTACGGAACCCTATTACATATTGATATTATTGATCAAAAAATTTGGATTCAACACGACGGAACTGAGGATGGTATTGCCGATGAATTAGTAGCTGCGGGAATCCCTCAAAACCAGATTATTTTAGCCTTTAAATCCCCTGAAATTAGACCCTATACAGGCTTTGCTGTCGCTTAACGTTCAAATATGATGGACAATTCTCAAGACCGCGATTGCGCTCTCAACTACTGCCAACAAGCCCTTAAATTCCCCCAGGAGCTAGGCATTACCCTAATGAAAGACGGAGAGGAACTCCTCGTAAAAATTCAGGTTACATTAGAAGGAAATTAGAAACCCTTGATCAGCTATACCAACCATGAAAATTAAAGCAATTCTCAAAATTTAACTTTTTATCCAAATAGGAGAAATTTCATGAGTACCACCATCAATCTTAAAATTACGTTTGAATCTCTAACCGAAGCCATTAAATCCCTTGACTTAACGCAAAAACAACAATTATTAGAAATACTAGAACAACAAATTTTTCAAGCAGAAGAGGCTTCCTATCAAGACGATGAGGAAACCCCTAGCAGAACTTCAGCAAGTTCGGGATGAATATCAATCAGGCGACTATGTGACCCTTGAACAATACTTGAGCAAGGATTAAATCATAATGGGTTATAGTATTAAAATCTCTAAATCTGTACAAAAACAGATTGATGACTTACCTAATGCTATGAAAGGTCGTATTCTTGAAAAAATTAAGGGTTTGGAAATAGAACCCTGTCCTTCTGGCATTGTTAAATTAAAAAATTCTGAACAGGAACACCGTCTCCGTATCGGTGATTATCGAGTGCTTTATGAAATTGATGATGCGAAACAGACAATACTCATCTTGCAATGTAAACATCGCAGAGAAGTCTATCGCCAATAATTTAGAAACATTGCGCTACTTCAAATCCGAATTGGTGTTTCTCGCTGAAATCGCCCACAAAACCAATCGCCCTGAACTTGCTATCAGCTATTGCCAACAAGTGCTTAAATTATGCCAAGAATTGGCGATTTTTTGCTTAAAAATTGTGAGAAAATTCTCGAATAAATTCATAATAAATTAGAGATAACTAAAGTAAATTATCAGCTAAAAATTAATATTTAACTCAACAAAGCTATGTTAAAAATAACTTTAAACGAAGCCCAAAGTCAACTACCTGAACTCCTTAAAGCCGCCGCAGAAGGCCAAGAAATTATTATTCAAAATAATGAAGGTCAAGACTTTCAACTCATTTCTATCTCTCCCAGCCGGCTCTTCGGTTTGTGTTATGCAATGGACGGGGGTTATAAGGGATGAAACCCTTATATAGAAAGACATTGCTGCGATTTTTGCCAATTGTTTTCGATCTAGAGCGAACTAATCATAACGAAGAACCTGTTATTCTCGTTTTATTAATATATGTAAACAACAGGCTTTGATCGTTGAAATAGCGATCGCCCTTGCGATTCGGCGATCACCGCTTGGGTAAACATTTAGTCTAAACTCCAGTAGAAAGAGCCGTAAACTTGATTAACAATCGTCCTCAAAAATGTCTTGACTATCCTACCCCGAATGAAGTATTCTATGAAGATAGATCAGGCAGTGATGCAATTCAGACTTGAATTGGCGAAACAAAAATTGAATGTGAACAATTTTAACTTATTGAGCAATCATGAAAAAGAATAAATATAAAGCAGAATTGGCTTTAATCGCTTTGCTATGGTTTCTTGTCATCAATATTGGAAATATGGGTATCATAGATACAGGTTTGCGATTACAAATGTCCCATGCTTGGTGGACAAAAGATTCAGAAGTTCAGGTTACTTCCGAAACTAAACCTAAAATTCGTGGAGATATTCGTTTTGGAGTTCTAGGAGTTGATGGAAAGCGTTATATTGCCTATGAACAAGGTCAGTCTTTATTGATGTTACCTGGAGATTTATTGGGGACTTGGCTTCATTACTTGTTTCCCGCTATTCCAGAAAAAAATTGGCGACAGTTAGTGGTAAGTTTCCTTATTTTTATCCCTTTAAACATTGCTGCCGTTCTTACTTGCTTCTGGTTGCTAAAAGAATTTGGTTTCAATGAGAGAATTGCCCAATTAGGGTCTGTTATCTTTTTTTTGGGTACAACCTTCTTACACTATGCCCAAATACATCAACAGAACAATCAAATCCTTTTATTTGTCATGATAGGTTACGTTGCTGCTTTAGCCTATTCCTTCTCCAAAAATCCAAGCCTAGCTTTTATGAGCGGACTGGCTTTAGGTGGAGCTATGTTAATGAGAATAACAAGTCTAATACACGCCCTATCGGTTTTCCTGTTTTTCTTGAGTTGTCTAATCTATCAATATCGAGAAAGACTTAAGCAAAGTGTACCAGAATTAATCAAAGCAATTGGAATCTGGATTCTTGGTTTTATTCCCTTTACTTTAATAGGGAGACTCTTTGATTACTGGCGCTACGGCAGCTTCTTTATGTCTGGTAAAAAAGTGGAACAGATACAATTAACTACCGATCCATTGTGGAATGGAATGCCTAACCTAGAGCCAAACTATCCCTTTATTTACGCTCATCACGTTGGATTCATCGGTGCTCTTTTCGATCCAGCTAAAAGCATTTTTATTTATGATCCTTTGCTATTACCCTGTTTAGTTATAGCTGCCATTCTTTGGAAAAAAATAAACATATATATTCGTATCTATATCCTAGTCAATATTCTCAATCTTTTTCTACATTTATTAGCATATTCTCGATTTTTTGCCTGGGGCGGAGATTTAGCTTGGGGAGCCAGATATCATGTGACCTCTGTGCAATTGCTTTTAATTCCCTTGATTGGCATTTTCCTGCAATCTTTACTATCATATCGAGGGATAAGGAGGAACTTAATGGTGGCAATAATAGCTATTGCCATGGTCATTCAATTAGCGTCCGTCACTATGCACCCCATCATGGAAATGTCTCAAAAAAATATAGGCGTACCGGGAACTAGATTGGATTTCCGATTGGGACAAAGGATGATTAATCTGGGATGCTTATTGAATTCATCTCTTCCTCCCTGCCAAAGAGCAACTCCGGAACAAAGGGAATACCTGAACGCAGAATTTAATCGTATAATTTTTCTACCTTTTAACTGGCTTCATCAAGCCAAGGATATTCCTATATTTAAAAGTTTAGGAAGAATTTACCTCGTGTTTTGGTTTGGTATTTTAGCTTTAGCTATTTTTAAAACCGCACAAATATTAGCTTTTTCCCCTGAGATAAATAGCAAGAGAGAAGAATTGTAAGGCCATAAAGCCTTGCACTTTTTCACTTTTTTTGTTTGGTACATATATATCGAATCGCCACAGCAACTCCATTACCTCGTTGCAAGGGAGACCCTTGCAACGCATTTCCAGAGGTTCTACCTCTTGTGTAACCCATCAGGGAAGGGAGGGGGATTCTCCCTTTTCTCAATAGACCACACCAGAGGCGAAATCGCCTACTTGTTACCATTACCCTGCATGGCTAAAACCGCATCGCGCAGTTTATCCGGCACTTCTTGCAGGTGATCCTCATCCCACTGGAAGAAACCGACACCCATAGTCAAAGAACGCAATTCAACGATAAAATCGTGCATTTCCGCTTGGGGTAGATAGGCCGTTACCTGATCCCAACCTTTCCACTCCGCAGAAGCTTCAAAACCCTGAATTTGACCGCGTTTACCACTGATTAACTGTAAAACCTTGGCAGTGTATTCTGAGGGAGCGAGAACCGTCACCGATAGAATTGGTTCTAATAAGACCGGATGACATTTAGGCAGTCCTTCCGTCATCGCTAGACGGGCCGCTTGTTTAAAAGCTTGTTCGGAACTATCGACACTGTGATAGGAACCATCGGTGAGAGTAACATCAATATCCACCACGGGGAAACCCAAAGGACCATGACCGAGATATTCCCGCACTCCCGTTTCCACCCCGGGGATATACTGTTTGGGGACAACACCACCGACAATGCTTTCATGGAATTGGAAACCTTCCCCCCGGGCCAAGGGTTTAATATCGAGATACACATCACCAAAAGCACCGTGGCCGCCGGTTTGGTGTTTATAACGTCCGTGGGATTTGGTACTGGTTTTGATCGTTTCCTTGTAGGGAACTTGGGGTAAATGGGTGGTCATCGGTAGATTATACTTGCGTGCTAGGCGATCGAGGGCCACTTGCAGATGAATTTCTCCCTGTCCCCAGAGAATCACTTCTTTAGTATCGCCGTGTTGTTCCCAGTAGAGGGAAGGATCTTCTTCGATCAGTTTTGTCAAAGCTGAACTTAATTTCACTTCATCCTTGCGATTGGCGGCGGCAATGGCCAAGGCAAAGACGGGTTTAAGCTGTAATCCTCTGGGAAGATCTGGTTTTTGACTGCCGCTGCTCACCACGTCTCCGGTGGCGATTCCCTCCAAACGACCGAGAGCGACAATTTCCCCCGCTTGGGCCTGCGGTAAGGGTTGTTGTTGTTGTCCCATGAGACGATAGATACCACCAATCCGCACACCGTTCAAGGCCATGCCATCGTTAAGGGTTCCCTGCCAGATTCGCCCTAGGGAGAGGCGACCGCCCTGGGGAGTAAAATAGGTTTTGAGGATTTGTACCACTGCATCTCCATCCGCACTGGGATCGAGACCGCGACGGTTGGCAGTAATTGTCGGGGCCGGTGCTTCTTCCACTAAAGCGGTGAGGAGATGACGCACACCATAGTCCCGTTCCGCCATACCGAAGAACACGGGTACTATTTGATCGGCTCCCAGTTCTTGTTTTAAGTCTTGGAGAATTTCTTCCCGGGAGGGGTTAATATCTTCGAGGAGTTCTTCTAAAAGATGATCATCAAATTCGGCGATCGTTTCTAGCATTTCTTGTCGAGCAATCTGTTCTTCTTCCTTGAGGTGGTCGGGTAAAGCTACAGGATCGGCGGGACTGTTAGCATGGTAATGATAAGCTTGTTCGTTGATTAAATCGATGAATCCAATAATTTCGTTGTTCTGACGGATAGGATATTGCTGGGGAACAAGGGGACGACTAGAAACGGATTTGAGAGCTTGTAGGACTTCGTTAAAGTGACTATTACAGCGATCCATCTTGTTGATGAAGATTAGATGCGGAATTTCCCAATCATCGAGGAATTTTAGCAAGGGAGCCAGGGTGAGAACTCGATCGACCACCGGTTCACAAACGATAATAGCAGCACCGGCCCCGACGAGGGCATTATAGGTTTCACTGGCAAATTCGATCGAACCGGGGCAATCGAGAAAGGTAAAATTTAGGTTTTGGTATTGACTGTGGGCAACGGAAACTTCTACACTCATCTGTCGATCCCGTGCTTGTGTGGAACTATCACCAACGGTATTGCGATCGCTGATTTTACCTTTTCTGGTGATCGCTCCTGTGACGAAAAGTAAACTTTCCAGTAAGGAGGTTTTTCCACTGGAGTAGGGGCCGACAAGGGCCACATTACGGGTGTTTGCTCCGATACTTTGATTCATACAGATACCCCCAAGAATGATTTAGTGATTAGTTGCGGCGATTGGACGATATTTACACTCGATCGCCCTAGGAAATATACTGTCATAGCACTGAAAATTACTCTCAGGACGTATTTAGAAGTGAAAGGCCTGTCTTGCCATAATTTTGCCCAGTGCTACCAGTGTATTCTTTCTTACTCTTCACCCTAACTCAGTCTCAAGCATCACATCCCATTCTCGCAATCTCTTGTAAAGTCTCGCCTACTTTTAGTTAAGGAACTTGAATAAATGTTAACTAGGGTTTGCTAAATAAGTTTTTCGTGGGTGTGGGGTGTGGGGTGTGGGGTGTGGGGTGTGGGGAAATGGGGAAATGGGGAAATGGGGAGAATAAATAAAAATAATCTCCTGTCTCCTGAATCGGAGTCTCCTGAATCGGAGTCTCCTACCTCCAGGAAAAATTTTTTCAGCAAATGTTAACTAAGCTGTTGACTATCGAGAGTCTTTCTCATCAACCGGATTCACAAAAACGAGATGCAGCCTGATATAGTGAGAGGTCGGGATGATGTTTATCAAGCAATTTTTATGTTGAAAGCTGGAATCGTGGGACTGCCAAATGTGGGTAAATCGACCCTATTTAACGCTCTGGTGGCTAATGCCAAGGCCGAGGCCGCTAATTTCCCCTTTTGTACCATTGAACCGAATGTGGGTGTGGTATCCGTCCCCGATGAACGTCTGGAGGTTTTGGCTAAAATCTCTAATTCTGAGAAAATCGTGCCGACGCGGATTGAATTTGTCGATATCGCCGGATTAGTCAAGGGTGCGAGTCGCGGGGAAGGATTGGGTAATCAATTTTTGGCTAATATCCGGGAAGTGGACGCGATCGTTCATGTGGTGCGCTGTTTTGATAATGATGATATTATTCATGTTTCTGGTTCCGTGGATCCGGCCCGGGATATCGAGGTGATTAATCTAGAGTTAGCTCTAGCGGATTTGGGACAGGTGGAGAAGCGGGTGGAACGTTTACGCAAACAGGCGAAAAATAGCAAGGAAGCCGCCGAAGAATTGGCTATCCTTGAAAAAATCCTAATTTGTCTTAATGACGGTATTTCGGCGCGAAAAGTGGATTTAAGCAAAGAGGAAGAAGAATTAATTAAAAATCTCGGTTTATTGAGTCGGAAACCGATTATTTATGCCGCTAATGTGAGCGAAGATGATCTGGCCACGGGTAATGATTGGGTAGAAAGTGTCCGTAAAATTGCCCAAGAGGAACAGGCCAAAGTTGTGATCGTTTCTGCTCAAGTAGAATCGGAATTAGTGGAATTGTCGGAGGAAGAAAGAAAAGATTTTCTCGGTTCTTTAGGGGTAGAAGAAGGGGGATTAAAATCTTTAATTAAAGCTACCTACGAGTTATTAGGACTGCGTACCTATCTCACCACTGGCCCCCAAGAAACCCGCGCATGGACGATTATTGCCGGTATGAAAGCACCCCAAGCAGCCGGAGTTATTCACTCGGATTTTGAACGGGGTTTTATTCGTGCAGAAACCGTGTCTTATCAGGATTTAGTTAATAGTGGCACGATGAGCGCGGCCAAAGAAAAAGGTTTAGTCAGAAGTGAAGGCAAGGAATACATTGTTCAAGAGGGTGATGTTTTACTATTCCGTTTTAATGTATAGCTAAAAATAAATCAGGTGAGTGCCACCACCTGATCAAAAGGTTGAATTTGGCGTTGTCAATAGCTGTAGGGCTAATTCATGAATTAGCCCTACAATAGGCGTTGTCAAATTGAAAGATGCTCCGAATTTCTGCCCTAAACAATTTCTAAGCTTTTTTTACTCACTTTGGTTAACATTAAACTGAATTTTTTATCTCTTGACATCCTCTAATTTATATTCTATAATTAGGTACAAGGCCAAGTTCTTGTTTAATCAAGATGGCGATGTTCTCTGTTCACTAAAAGACTGGTTTGGTAGGAATGCAGTCAAGGCTAAAAATAGTCTATCTATTCAACAACCCGCAACGGAAAACGGTCAAATCAAACTGGAAAAATGAAAGAGCAAGGATTGTTATTTTCTGAAGACAGCCTGTTACCTGAAAAACTCCCGCAAATTCAGGAATTACGACCTTCTAACAATCTTTCCGCAGTTTTTGAAGAGTGCCATAATTATATTTACGCCAACGAAGGAATGCTCAAAGACAAGATTTTTCACGAGATGGTTAAACTAATCATCATCAAACTTCATGATGAAAAATCTGCCAAGCAATCTGTAAATTTTGGCGTTACGGCAAGTGAATATAAAGCCATCGTAGCAAATAAGTCCGATGAATTTATGTCGCGTCTCAGTCAATTATTTACCTCCATCAAGAATCATTATCGGGGATTTTTCACCGATGACACATTCAAGTTAAAACCTTTGACTCTTGCTTATATTGTAGGCAGGTTACAGTACATTAATTTAACTAAAACATCTGGCGATATAAAAGGGGAAGCCTTTCAGACTTTTGTAAATAGACACCAGCGTGGAGATAGGGGAGAATTTTTTACCCCTCACCCAATTGTACGCCTTGCGGTTGAAATGATAGACCCCAAACCAAACGAAAAAATTATAGATCCTGCTTGCGGAAGTGGTGGTTTTTTAATTCAAGCAATAAACCATGTTCGACAAAATAATCCAGAGTTCGATATAGCAAGTTTTGTGCAAGAAAGTATTACAGGAATTGAATTTAATCCTGATGTCGCCCTTTCGGGAATGATTCGTTTAGTTTTTGAAGGTGGCACAGGTTCAGAAATTATCTGCACTAATGCGCTTATCGAAGATGAAAAATTAAATAATTCCTTTGATGTTATCTTGACCAATCCTCCCTTCGGAAATAAAGGCAAAGTAGAAGACCAGAAAATTCTTCAATCATATCTTCTCGCCAGGAAATGGCATAAATCAGCGTCCAATGGTTGGGAAGTTTCCCCAACCGTTTTAGCGGGTCAGTCGCCCGATATTTTATTTATTGAGAAATCTATAAAATTATTGCGCGCAGGTGGGCGCATGGCGATTATTCTGCCCGATGGTTTATTACAAAATATCTCTAATGGACCGATTCGGCATTGGTTGCGCTCCCAAACAAAAATATTAGGTGTTGTTTCCATACCGCCGGAAGCCTTTGTACCCTACGGCACTGGAATCAAGACATCACTTTTGGTAGTTCAAAAATTACCAGCAAACCATGATTCTTGTTTTATGGCACAAATCAAAAAAATAGGCTATGACGTTAAAGGACAAACAATATATAAGCGCAACGAGTCGGGAGTTATAGCCCGAACAAAATCAGGTTTGCCAATAGTTGACGATGATATAGATGATATTTCTCAATCTTTTAGGTCATTTATCAATGGGGAATTTGCACAAAACAGCGATTGTATTTATACAGTTAAGAATACCCTGCTCAATTCGAGACTGGATGCCGAACATTATTTACCCAATGACCAAAAATTATTAGAACATCTAAAATCTATTGGGGCGAAACCTTTAGGTGAAATTGCCGATATTTTGAGAGCTGCGGCTGATTTTCGTTTAGCTAGGGACAGTGAAATTAGATATATCGCTATTTCCGATGTTGATTATCGTACAATGCAAGTTGTTTCTCAACAAATAATCAAGGCACATGAGGCCCCATCTCGCGCAACTTATAGATTGTACAAAGGCGATATTATTACAGCAATTTCAGGAGCAAGCACGGGAAGTCCACGCCAAGCAACAGCCCTAATCACGGAAGATGAAGACGGAGCAATTTGCTCAAATGGATTTTCAGTATTAAGAAATATTCAGGGAGTCGAGCCTTTGTTTTTATTAGTATATATGCGAACAGACTTTTTTTTGCGCCAGATTAAAAGGTACATGACAGGTCATGCCATTCCTACTATTTTAGTAGATGACTTGTCAAAAGTTTTAGTGCCTATTCCACCCAAATCTGAACAGCAGAGAATAGTAAAAAGTATGGCTGAAATTCAAGCAATTAGAAAAGAAGCGTTAAAAGCAAGTGAGAATGTGGTTAACGAAATGAGTCTTTTACTTGGCCAATTTGAGTAAGGCAAAAAGCAGGTTAAGCCTAGAACAAGTCTTAAGTAGGTAGGCGTTAAAAATCATCAGACACCCCCCTTATCAAGGTAGGGCTAATTCCGGAATTAGCCCTACAATAGGCGTTGTCAAATTGAAAGATGATCCGAATCAGCACCGGAACTGAAATTACTTTGATAGCAAGGATTGCATGGCATCTTTCCTATTCTGATCTGACAACGCCGATAAATCAACAGGGATTCTCAATTCGCTTGGGAAATGTGCGTCACCAGGGCCGCCGATTGAGAGTTAATCACATTATTAAAAACGGATTAGGTGTAGGGCTAATTCCGGAATTAGCCCTACAATAGGCGTTGTTATTCTGATCTGACAACGCCGATAAATCAACAGGGATTCTCAATTCGCTTGGGAAATGTGCGTCACCAGGGCTGCCGATTGCAGGATGGGGGTAGTGGTGACGGAATCCGTCGCTAGGGTAAAGAGAGGATTGGAGAGGATACCGGCCAGGGAAGTCGCCACTAGGGAGAGGACAATGCCCACCTGTAGGGGACGCATCCCAGTAAGAGTCCAATTGATAACGGGGTAATTTTTCACCGCATCGGACATCTCTTGGGGTTCCTTGACCACCATCATTTTGACCACACGGATATAGTAGTAAATCGAGGCCACACTGGTGACTAAACCAACGAGGACGAGGGCATAAAGTCCCGCTTGCCAACCGGCCCAGAATAGATAAATCTTGCCAAAGAAGCCCGCTAGAGGCGGAATTCCCCCCAAAGAGAGGAGACAGATGCTTAAACAGAGGGTTAGGAGCGGATCTTTCTGGTAGAGTCCCGAATACTCAGCGATCTGATCGGTTCCGGTTCTCAGAGCAAAGAGAATCACACAGGCAAAAGCCCCTAGGTTCATGAACAGGTAAATTAACAGATAGAAAATCATGCTAGAGTAACCCGCGTCAGTACCGGCGGTTAAACCAATCATGACAAAACCCGCCTGACCGATCGAGGAATAGGCTAACATCCGTTTCATGCTAGTTTGGGCCAAGGCGACCACGTTGCCGAGGATCATACTCAAAATTGCTAGAGCGATAAAGATAAACCGCCATTGTTCGCTCACTAGACCGAAAACCGTCACTAAGAGGCGAATTGCTAGGGCAAAACCGGCCGCTTTGGAACCTACCGAGAGGAAAGCCACCACGGGAGTGGGTGAACCTTCGTACACATCAGGAGTCCACTGGTGAAAGGGAACCGCCGAAATTTTGAAGGCGATACCGGCAATCACAAACACTAATGCGATCGCTAAGGCCAGGGACTGACCACCGTTAACATCGGTTAATTTTTGGGCAATGGCACTTAAACTGGTTTCACCTCCGGATAAACCGTAGAGAAGGGAAACACCATAGAGGAAAATCGCCGAACTAGAAGCTCCAATTAACAGGTATTTTAAAGCGGCCTCGTTCGATCGAGGATCCCGCTTCATGTAACCGGTCATTAGATAGGAGGAAATACTGAGCATTTCTAGGGAGATGAAGATCATCACCAATTCACTAGCGCCAGATAGGAACATTCCCCCGAGGGTTGCGGTGAGCATAATGGCCAAGAATTCCGCTAGGGAGGTTCCCGCTTGTTCCACATAACGGATAGACATCAGCACTGTGGAGGCGGTAGAAAGGGCAATAATCCCCCTAAAGACGATACTGAGATTATCCCCCTCAAAAGCCCCTAAAAAAGCCAATGGTTTCGGATTATCCCAGGTAAAGTAGAGAGCAACCACAGCAGCGAGCAGACCAGCGATCGCAACGTAGGGCAGCCAACTTCTGGCACTCCGTCCCACGATTAAATCGCCGATTAAAATCACCATCAGGGTAATAATCAGGATTCCTTCGGGCCAGATAACGCCGGCGTTTAGCTGACTGGCAACAAGACTAGAAAAATCCATATTGATTGAGGTTAAAGGAATTTGAAGTTAAAAAAGGCTTAATACAAGCTTAGGGCATTTGATCAGCGATTCAGTGATCAGTTATCAGTGATCAGTGATCAGATGTGAGTTTTCAGTTCACCGATCGCCGCTATCGAGTTAAAATATCTAAAAAAACAGATAAATTTGACATAATCTTAGCTTTTATAGGTATTTTAGTTGTCTCTTGTCTTTTTTATCTTCCTGTCTCCTCGTCTCCCCAGCTAAGGGAAAATCTTTGATTTTTGCAGCAGAGCTAATTTCTGGTGGTGACAAGTTGTCACCGAAATGTATCCACGTTAACAGGGAAAAAGTGAAAACTCAGGAAATCATGACATAGACTGGCATCGTTAGTTGTCATTGAAGGATTCTGGTAAAATCAGGCTAGGGGAAACACCCGGAAAATCAGTTGTTTGTGAGCCATCCGCTTGATTTTGTTGTTAAAAAACTTTCTAGTTCGCTCAATCCTTTTCCTTTAGCGATCGCTTGAATGAGTAACGAAACCTATCTCAATCATCCCACTTTCGGTCTATTATACAGAGTGTGTCTATTAGAAGAACATCAGGAATTATTTACCACTCTTTATGCCCAACGTCTTTTTTTTCTGGTGACGGTGGGGACCAAAAAAGTCTCGTTCGATCCGATTAGTCGTTCCGATGCTCGTCTTTTAGTGGAAAACCGGCTGCGGAATTTGCGACGGCGCAGTAATATGCAAGAATTTAACAGTCTCAACCAAACTTATCAACAAACCTTTTCAGTCTAGTTCATGACGATCGCTAGTCGTATCGAGTCAATCCGTCTTACCCTACCCCCCTCCACGCGCCTGATTGCCGTCAGTAAACAGGTATCGAGCGATTATATCCGTCAAGCTTACCAAGCAGGAGTGAGAGATTTTGCTGAAAGTAAGCTACAGGAAGCAATCTCGAAGCAGCAAGAACTAAAAGACCTCCCAGATATTTCTTGGCACTTTATCGGGCATCTACAGGCAAATAAAGCCCGCAAAGTCCTAGAATCTTTTGATTTAATCCATTCCCTCGATAGTTTAAAATTAGCCCAAAGACTCGATCGCCTAGCGGCGGAATTAGAGATTAATCCCCAAGTTTTGCTACAGGTGAAAGTTGTCCCCGATCCCGATAAGTTCGGTTGGGACACGGACGAATTACTAGCAGATATTCCCGCTTTAGTCAACTGTAAACAGCTAAAAATTCAGGGTTTGATGACAATTCTGCCCCGAGGATTATCCGCTGGGGAAAAGTTAGCCGCCTTTGAAAAAACAGGGGATTTAGCCCAAATAATCGAGAATAGCTCTAGTTTATGCCTGCCTCATCTATCCATGGGGATGTCTAACGATTATCCTCTCGCCATCAAGGCTGGAGCCACTTTGATCCGGGTGGGAACCAGTATCTTTGGCGATCGCATTTACTGAACCATCTCCGTAAATTTACAGAAAAAACCCCTAGAAATTTTAATAATCGGTGACAATATATCTTAAAATTACAGCGTCTAGTCTAGAAACCGGTGGTTAGAAATGAGGAATTGACTTTTTCCCAATCCCTGAAAACTATCCCCTGATAACTGATAACTGAAAAGAGGGAACTAACCGCTGCCTCCAGACGACTAGAATGACGAACCCTTAACAAAATAGTTCCCCTGTACCAAGTAAGAGCAAAAGTTGTTAAAGGCCACTAAAATAACCCCGACTCTAGCCAAGACCACCTAAAAAATCTTTTGAAGGACACTTAGACTGTGAACAACATTTTTACCAAACTCAAAGATTTTGTCGGCATCTCCGAACAACCAGAAGACGAAGATGAAACCGACTACGAAGAAATGAACTGGGAAAAGTCTTCCCCCCAAGATAGGGATCAAAACGAAGAAGAAGATACCCTCAATCGTCGTCAACGCGAACCTTTAAATCTCAGCACAGCCACATCTATGGGACTCAACAGAAGCAACGTGATCGGTATGCCAGGTATTAACAACAATAATGCAGAAGTAGTAGTGATCGAGCCCCATTCCTTCGAGGAAATGCCCCAAGTTATCCAAACCCTGAGAGAACGCAAATCGGTGGTTTTAAACCTCAACGTCATGGATCCCGAAGAAGCACAAAGAGCCGTGGATTTTGTTGCCGGTGGCACTTACGCGATTGATGGTCATCAAGAACGCATCGGTGAGAGTATTTTCCTATTTACCCCCAGCTGCGTTAAAGTTAGCACCCTTTCCGGAACTATTCACGATATCACCGACAACCCGAAAATGGCTCGTCCCGTTTCCCCCGCACCTGCTTGGGGAGCCGAAAGCAGTCGATTAGCTCAATGAATCCTCCCATAGTCCTCTCGTTAAGTTTGTCGAAGCTAGAAATCGATCGATTCTCGAGAGGATGCGTTTTTTCTTGGTAGGATACCTAAATCTCTCTTTTTTACTTTTTACTTTCAATAATACTGTGTCTATTCGTTTAGGAATTATTGGCGGTGGAGTGATGGCCGAGGCCATTCTCAGCCGTTTATTAAAAAAAAATATTTATAGTCCCGAAACGGTGTTAGTCAGTGAACCCCAATCCCAACGGCGCAACTTTTGGGTTAATACCTACGGAGTACAAGTCAGTGAGGATAACCGGGAAGCCGCTAGAGCAACTGAGGTGTTAATCTTAGCGATAAAACCGCAAATTTTAGAGCAAGTAGTGAATAGTTTGCTGGGAATACCCGAAAAACCCTTGATTATCTCGATTTTAGCAGGAGTTACCCTCAATCGCTTAGAAATGGGCTTTCCCGATCGCCCTGTGATCCGGACGATGCCCAATACCCCGGCCACGGTGGGACAAGGGGTTACAGCGATCGCACCCGGTCGTCATGCGGAACCGGAACATCTGGCCGTAGCCAGAGATATTTTTGCTGCGGTCGGTGCGGTGGTGGAAGTTCCCGAAGCTTTGATGGACGCGGTAACGGGATTATCGGGATCGGGCCCGGCATTTGTGGCCTTGATGGTGGAAGCTTTAAGCGATGGTGGTGTGGCGGCCGGATTACCGCGAGCGATCGCGTCTCAATTGGCCCTAGAAACAGTTTTGGGGACGGCAACCCTATTAAAAGAATCGGCCATACATCCGGGTGAATTAAAGGATCGCGTCACTAGCCCCGGGGGAACGACGATTGCCGGGGTGAGACAATTAGAAAAAGGCTCTTTTCGATCGACTATTATCGAAGCAGTGGTGGCGGCCTATCAGAGGTCTAAAGATTTAGGGCGTAGTTCTGAAAAGTAATCTTTGTATCTTTTTTAATCCATAATTAGGTAGGCGTTAAAAATTATCAGACACCCCCTTATCAAGGGGGGACTAAGGGGGGATCGAACCTAAAATCCATTTTTAATTTAATTATAACCATCTACTTAACTGATGTCTCAATCTGTGATAAGATACGCAGCAATTCTTGTCCAGAAAAAGTTATGAATAAGAAATCTTATCGTTTTGATTTAATGGCATTAATTGCCATTGCTGTTTTTTTCCTAGGGATTGTTTTCTGGAAAGTCCCGCTTCATTATCCCTATATCCTTAATTTTGATGAAGCGGTGGCCCTGGTACTTGCCTACGTCACTAAACAAGGTTATCGTCTCTACGAACAAGTTTGGCACGATCATTTATCGGGTTTATCTCTTTTACTAAATGGTTGGTTAAGCGTGACAGGATTTACTATCCATGCGGCGCGCATTATGGTGCTTTCTTTGTCCACAATTATGTTAGGAATTTTTTATCTAATTCTGAGAGTTAATTGCGGAATATTAGCCTCTTGTTTATCAGTATTCATTCTCTCAACCTGTCCATTGTATATTAACCTGTCAACGACAATGTTGCGGGAATTACCCTCACTTTTTTTTACAATCTTAAGTATTTTTATTATCTTTAAAGCCCTTCAATTCACGGGTAAGCTTAAGTATGGGCTGTATTTACTCAGTGCCATTGCTTTCGTTTTTTCCCTGCAAATTAAACTTTCGGGCATTACTATTATCCCCACTGTAGCTTTAATTATTTTTCTCAATCAACAGAATAGTTTTATTAAAAGAATTATTGATATTGTTATTTGGTCAGTCGCTGTTGTTTTAGTCTTTGTCTTGGGTTCCCTGACTATTTTTCCTTTTTCCTACGCAAATATTATTAAATCTCATGTCAGTGTTGCCGCTAGTTTCGGTGAAGAAAATCTCACCTTATTGACTCTCTTACAAAACGTCCTACAGTACGAACCAATTTATCTAATCGTGACAGCGATCGCTATTATAGCGATGGTTTTTACCCGCAACATAATACCACTTTTACCGCCGTTGGTCTGGTTAGGTTCTAATCTGTTCAGATTTGCTACAGTCGCCCCAATTTGGCCTCATTATTATATCCACTTAATTATTCCCGCCGTTTGGATAATTGCCTTGTTTGTCGAACAGTTAAAAATTACTGATAGCCTCAGAGAATTTAGGCAAAATCGAAAAATAACCCAAGAATTAGTTCTCAAAATGCTGATTTTTCTTCCCCTGTCTGGTCAATTTCTCTTTAATACCTTAAGAATAATCACCAATCGTGATCCCTCAATTAATGCCTATGTTCAATTTAATAAAAGGTATAAACCTCTTTTAGCAGAAGCTGTGTTTGAAAAATTTAAAAACTCCGATAAACTTCTGTTAACCGATAATCCTCACTATATATATCAATATTTCTTGAAAACACCCCCAGAAACTGCCGTCATCACCAGAAAGAGATTTATCAATCAGAATCTTGATGGGGATTTTATCCTAGAAGTTATCGAAAAAAGACAGCCCGATTTGGTTTTTCTCTATCGATTTGAAAAGGAATTTCTGCAATCACCAAAACTCAAGGATTATTTAGAGAAAAATTATATCCAGTTTCCCGACAAGCAAGAAAAAGGAACTCTCTTTATCAGTCCGAAAACTTGGCAAGAATATCAAAGTAAGGCTAATTAGGGCTTGCTGAATAAATCTAAAAACCTTGTTGGGTAAGACTTTTAGACTTTTTGTCAATCAAAAAGTACCAGATCTGGGAGTGATCGGCTTCAGGTACTTTTTCCCTGAAAATTAGGTAATTGACCAGATGAAAATCGCTAAAACCCTACACCCTACACCCCACACCCCACACCCCACACCCTGCCCCCACGAACAACTTTTTGCCGCAAACCCTAATTAGAAATTGTGGACGCGGACTATTAACGTTTTTTCTTTTTTACCGGTTTTTGAGCCACTTTTCGAGAACGTTTGTAGGCCGATCCGATCCAATCACTACAACTATGACTCATCGCCCCTAATTCTAAACCCAGGAAAATAGCGATCGCTACCCGGGGATACTGTTGCCATAATGCGAGCGCTTGCTGCGGCCACAGTCGCCAATCCCAGTCTATACCCCAGAAACTTTGCAGGATCGGAATGATGACGATCGCCGCTAGTAAAAGAAAACTACCGAAGTAAAATAACCGAAAAATTGTGCCGATCAATAAACCGTGGGATAACCAACCGCGATGACGGATCATGGAACGGTAGGGTAGCCACAACCAGCGCAGATAACCCCAACGTTTGTATTGTACCGAGTGGATGTCAAGATCCGGTCCAAACAGAAATCCGCTAAACAAATAACTGGCCAACAGTAACAGGGTTAATTTCCCACTGCCACTGACCAAAAAACTCGCCCCCGCAATCGGTGGCAGCAGAATTAGGGTAATGCGATCGTGAGTTCGACCAGAGGGCATCGGAAAAAAATTAACTCGCTCAAAAAAATAATATACTTTTTTGAAAATATATGTTATACTGAGAAAGTACGAAATTGATTCGGGCGTTTAGCTCAGTGGTAGAGCGCCTGCCTTACAAGCAGGATGCCGTAAGTTCGACCCTTACAACGCCCATTTTATTCGATCCTTGCCTCGTCAAGCTTTCATACCCGATCGCCGGCTGAGATTAAAACTATTGAGGGGAATTGCTGCTGGAAGGCAAAATTGCGACTATTTGCTAGTAAGCTAGTCAGTAGGTACTAGGATTAATTCGTCGCGGCACACCGGTTATATGGCCAATTGGAAATGTATTAAAAATTGTGGAGCTTGTTGTCAACTAAATCCCGATGAGCGTCCTGACTTAGAAGAATATCTGACTCCCGCACAATTAAGTCAATATCTCAGCATGGTGGGGGAAGAAGGTTGGTGTATATACTTTGATCGCCAAACCCGTCTCTGTACCATTTATGACCAGAGACCGGAATTTTGTCGTGTTCAACCGGATATTTTTGCCAAAATGTATCAAATCGAACCGAGAGAATTTGAGCAATTTGCGATCGATTGCTGTCATCAACACATTGAGGATCTTTATGGGGAAGATAGCCTAGAAATGAATAGCTATCGTCAGCAAGTAGGCTAAGATTTATCCCTATCCCAGAAATAACTCGGACGGGGAAGAAAATAAGTGGTCTGGTTATTTTTCCTACCTTCTCGATGGCTAAACCAAAACCAGTAAAATTACGGAATCGATTGTTTCCCTGTTGAGGAGAAGTCTATAGGAAACTCGAAACCTCTAGAGGTGAAGAGTTTGAGCTAAGGACAGGGAAAAACTATCATGGAAAAACCAGAAAAACAGCGCCGCAGACGCGGGGTTATCCTCACCCCCACGGGACTAGAAAAATTACTTACTGCCAAACAAGAAGCGGAATATCGGGATAATTGCGGTCATCGTTTCACCCTAGAAGTCCTCAGCGAGAAAACTCTTTTAGGGGTAGATACTCTGATGAAGGTATTTGCTTGTGAATCGGGAGTGGATAAACAAACCCTGAAACATTGTTTTCAAGCCTTTAATTTAACTTTAGAAAATAGCGATTATTATCGTCCTAACCTACCAGAAACTAATAGTATTAATCCTCAACTATTGCCTGAATTACCAGAGGGACAAGTCCCCCTCGATTCCCCCTTTTATATCAACAGAAACAATCTAGAACAGACTTGTTATCAAGAGATATTGCGCGGGGGTAGTCTTATCCGGATTAACGCGGCCAGAAAAATGGGAAAAACTTCCCTGATGACTAGAATTATTAATTATGCACAACAACAGCAATACCATACACTTTATTTCAGTTTTCGGTTAGCAGAAAGCTCAATTTTTCAAGATTTAAATCACTGGCTGCGTTGGCTTTGCGTTAGTATTAGTCGCCAGTTAGATTTAGAAAATCATCTCCCACAGGATTGGGATGAATTCTTAGGGGGTAAAATTAACTGTAAAATCTATCTAGAAAAGCATATTCTCTCCCATCTTGATCGCCCTTTAGTGCTTGCCTTTGATGATCTTGAATATCTTTTATCCTATCCACAGCTAAGGGAAGAATTTTTTAGTATTCTCCACCTCTGGCACGAGGAAGGCAAAAACAAACCCCTCTGGCAAAAATTACGTTTAATTGTTGCCTATTCCCCTGCACAGGAGGTTGATAAAACCTCAGATACCTATCAATCTCCTTTTAGTCTTGGTTTACCGATCGAATTGCCTAATTTTACCAGCGCACAAGTACGAGAATTAAGTCAAAGACAGGGATTAGATCAGAATTTTGACTCTGAAAAATTACGGATATTTCTAGGGGGTAATCCCTATTTAATTCGTCTTGCTTGCTATCATATTGCTCGGGGTAATTGTACCCTAGAAACCATTCTCGCTAATTCTATCGGCGAGGAAAATAATATTTTTGCAGATCATCTTAAACGTTTACTTTCGCATCTGCAATACTTAAAGGGCAATTTAGCAGCTATCTTTGCTAAGGTGGTGATGGCAGAAAAAGACATAGAAATTGATATAATGGCAGCTTTTCACCTAGAAAGTCTCGGACTAATTCACCGACAAGGTAAGTTTTGCCGAGTGAGTTGTCCTCTCTACCGTCAATATTTTGGCGAATATTTCCAGCAACGTTCTGTTTTTTTGCCTCGAAAAACTTCTATCCTCGCCAAAAAAATTACGCTTGCTCGCTTTGATACTTCCGAAAAAAGTCGCTATGCCATCTAGTTTATCGAATGTCATTATGAGGGAGTGATGCTAAATCCTGTTTAAAAAGTACGGGAGAGTGGCAAGGGGGTTTTTAAAGTTCGAGTGGAACAGGCTTGTAGTTCCTCTGTTTTACGAATAAAACTTTTCGTACTCATCATGATCGCCAATCCAAAACCAGGTCACTGTATCCCCTGACAGCACTCCCAAAGCTCGATGACTCTTCGTTACACGCACTGACCAAATATCTTCGTCGCTGTCAATACACTTAAAATTTAACGACGGATGAAACGGATTCTCTACCCATAACCGATATGCTTTCCTGGCTCCGGCTTTGACTGCTGGCTTCAAGTCGCGATACTTCTGCCAAAATGAAGGCAATGTTGCGGAATTCATAGCTGCTCATAATCCATCGGTGCGGACAATCCTGCCGCAATCTCTTCTTTGGCTTTCCGTGCTGCTGCGACTAGATTATTCTTCGTCTGTTTAAACGACTGATCCCATCGTTTTTCTTCTTCAATTTCTGCAATATAAGCTCGAACATACTCTACTAACTGCTCTTGAAGCTCATCAGGCAGAGACTCAACCATCTTGATGATCGTGGTAATAGCGGTCGAGGGCATAGCATCTATCAGCGCAGTAGGTTTTCTCTATTCTACAACGTCCACCGTAAACCCAAAATGATATGATCTTTGTTTCCTCTGTGTCTGGAGTGGTTTTTATTAATGAGCCTTGCTCAAAACCAAACAATTCATAATTGAAGAGCGAGGTATTTATGGGTAAAGAAGAAGAACTACTTGAACAATGGCGAGAACTGACACCGGAAAAGCAACAAAAAGTTTTACAATTTGTTCAAACACTGAAATCTAAGTCAGAAACAACAGCACCACTTAATTAGGAGTCTAACCCATGAGCGGCCCCACCATCGAAACCGATTTAGGAAAAATCCTAGACCAGATTAATCAGAATCTTAAAGAGACCAATCAGAAGCTAGACGCGCTCCAGAAAGATGTCACAGAGATCAGGATTGTTCAAGTCAGATTCGAGGCCGAAGTCAAGGGAGACCTCAAGGCATTACAGGGAGAATTCAACACCTTACAAGGTGATTTAAAAGAGATTAAAGGCTCCCAGAAAGCCCAAATTTGGGCATTAATCACCATCTTGGCAACAGCAGTTATCGGAACTGTCATCCGCTTTGTCATCACTGTTCCCCCTGTTAGCAACCCCTAACTTCCACTGCCGGGGAACAGGCTTCTAGTTCCTGTTTGATATTCAGGTACAATTAATCATATAATCGGTGCGTTACGGCGGATTGTTAATTTTGGTTTTTTGACCAGATTTGTAACCGCTTAAGGGAGCCTACATTCTTTCCTCTCATCTTCTCTCAATGAGATCATCAATTTTTTTTAGGTACTTAATCAAATTCCTCCAGATGATTTATGAGTATCCTCTACTGTCTCAATCCCGAATGTTCCCATCCTCAAAATCCGACTCATTATCGCTATTGTCAAGGATGTGGCGGAAATTTAAGCCAAACTAGCCAATCATATTCTTTTCATAGCCGTTATCTCATTGTCGGGGTTTTAGGGGAAGGCGCATTCGGTAGAACTTATCAAGCCGAAGACTTGAATTTTAATCGAAAACCCTGCGTGATTAAAAAATTTATCACTCAAATGCAGGGAGCGGCTCTTGAAGAGTCTAAGGAGTTATTTCAAAGAGAAGCAGAAAAATTAGACGAATTAAAACACGAACAAATTCCCACCGTTTATGATTACTTCTCGGAAGGAAACTCTTTCTATTTAGTGCAAGAGTTTATTGAAGGAGAAACCCTGCTTCAAGAATATCAAAGAGAAGGAAGATTTAGTGAACAGAAAATCAAGGAAATATTACGGGAATTATTACCAGTTCTTGCTTATCTCCATTCTAAAGGATTGAACCATCGTGACATCAAACCGGATAACCTGATGCGTCGTCGGAGTGATGGTAAATTAATGTTAATTGATTTTGGAGGGATTAAAGAGCAAACCTCCCAAATGGGGACAGGTTTATACACTCCGGGTTATGCTGCTTATGAACATATCATGGGCCAGGCAGTCGCCGCTAGTGATTTATATAGTTTAGCTGCTACCTGTGTCCGTTTATTAACGGGATGTTTACCTCCGGGTGACAGTAGCTTAGTTGATCCAGTTTATGATGTGGATGAGAGAAAATGGTTATGGCAATCAGTATTAAAATCTCAAAAACGATCAATTAGTGATTTTTTGGCGAATATCTTGAACAAGATGCTAGAAGATAAGTCTAACCAGCGCTATCAATCAGCTTCGGAAGTTCTGACATTGTTGAACAATCCTCCCTCAAGTGTAACTGTAGTACAACCTCCCCCCGTTTCTGACCTTGCTATTGCCTACTTTAGTCGCGGACTTGCTAAGTATAATTTAGGAGATAATCAAGGGGCGATTGCCGACTACAATCAAGCCATTAAACTCAAACCTGACAATGCTATTGCCTACCATAATCGCGGATGGGCTAAGTATAATTTAGGAGATAATCAAGGGGCGATTGCCGACTACAATCAAGCCATTAAACTCAATCCTGACAATGCTATTGCCTACCATAATCGCGGATGGGCTAAGTATAATTTAGGAGATAATCAAGGGGCGATTGCCGACTACAATCAAGTCATTAAACTCAAACCTGACAATGCTATTGCCTACCATAATCGCGGAGATGCTAAGTATAATTTAGGAGATAATCAAGGGGCGATTGCCGACTACAATCAAGCCATTAAACTCAAACATGACGATGCTATTGCCTACTATAATCGCGGAAATGCTAAGTCTGATTTAGGAGATAATCAAGGGGCGATTGCCGACTACAATCAAGCCATTAAACTCAATCCTGACTATGCTATTGCCTACTATAATCGCGGAGTTGCTAAGTCTAATTTAGGAGATAAACAAGGGGCAATTGCCGACTGCAATCAAGCCATTAAACTCAATCCTGACGATGCTAGTGCCTACTATAATCGCGGAAATGCTAAGTCTGATTTAGGAGATAATCAAGGGGCGATTGCCGACTACAATCAAGCCATTAAACTCAATCCTGACTATGCTATTGCCTACCATAATCGCGGATGGGCTAAGTATAAGTTAGGAGATAAACAAGGGGCAATTGCCGACTACAATCAAGCCATTAAACTCAATCCTGACGATGCTGATACCTACTGTGTTTGCGGACTTGCTAAGTATGATTTAGGAGATAAACAAGGGGCAATTGCCGACTACAATCAAGCCATTAAACTCAATCCTGACTATGCTATTGCCTACCATAATCGCGGAGTTGCTAAGTATAAGTTAGGAGATAAACAAGGGGCGATTGCCGACTACAATCAAGCCATTAAACTTAAACCTGACTATGCTAGTGCCTACTATAATCGCGGACTTGTTAAGTATAATTTAGGAGATAAACAAGGGGCAATTGCCGACTGCAATCAAGCCATTAAACTCAATCCTGACGATGCTGATACCTACTGTGGTCGCGGACTTGTTAAGTATAATTTAGGAGATAAACAAGGGGCAATTGCCGACTACAATCAAGCCATTAAACTCAATCCTGACTATGCTATTGCCTACAATAATCGCGGAAATGCTAAGTATAAGTTAGGAGATAAACAAGGGGCAATTGCCGACTACAATCAAGCCATTAAACTCAATCCTGACGATGCTAGTGCCTACTATGGTCGCGGATTTGTTAAGTATAATTTAGGAGATAAACAAGGGGCAATTGCCGACTACAATCAAGCCATTAAACTCAATCCTGACGATGCTGATACCTACTTTATTCGCGGATTTGCTAAGTATAAGTTAGGAGATAAACAAGGGGCAATTGCCGACTACAATCAAGCCATTAAACTTAAACCTGACTATGCTTATGCCTACTTTATTCGCGGACTTGCTAAGTATGATTTAGGAGATAAACAAGGGGCGAAGGATTTTCGCCAAGCAGCAATTCTCATTTTGAAACGATTTTGCGTTGTTTCAGCGATCTAGAGGTTCGTTAAAGAATTTTAACCCCTCTAGGTGCAAGGGTTTTAATGTCATGAAACCTTAAAATGAGAATTGCTGTTCGCCAAGCCGCTAAACTTTATCAACAACAAAATAATCAAACCTGGTATAAAAATTCTCTGGATAGACTAAAAGAATTAGGTGTTTCCAATTAAATTCTTGTAGGGAATTAACACCGTTAAGTAGCTTTTAGGGTGCGTGTTTGTGCGTATTTAAAGGAAATTTGTTAATAATTAAATTATGATCGCGCCGTAACGCACCATCTTAAGAAAATTGCTGCGTTATGCTATCACTAACGCACCCGACAAGAGCCGCTACTGTGTCCTCTGTGTGTGGAGTGGTTTTTATTATGATTATTTAACTGCTACCGCATATCCCCCCGCAGTAATCTCTCCCTAGTAACAGGTTTCTAGTTCCTGTTTGATATTCAGGCAGAATGAATGATATAATTGGTGCGTGGGGCGTGGCTCTCTCGTGCAAAAGCTTGTAACCTGTAGAATATAACGATCTCAGGTTTTTTGTCAAGTCTAATTTTAGGGGTTTTGCTCATGTAAACATCAGCTTTTGGGGAACTCGATACTTAACGATGTTGATGTCTATTATCGCGGAATTTCTAAGTTTAATTTAGGGGATAAACAAGGGGCGATCGCATAATTCTTTTCAACGAGGTTATGAGCTATCCAGCAATTCGATACCCATCACCATCACCTGATTACATTTATTGATTTTTCATCGCATACTATTTCAAAAGAAACGTGCCAAAGACAAAAATCATCTTTTATCAAGAAGCAGAAGGCATCTCACCCGTTGTTGAGTGGCTTCAGAAATTACTCAAAACTGATAAAAAAGGATTTGCCAAATGTATAACCAAAATCGAACAACTTGCCGCACAAGGTCATGAACTGCGCCGCCCTGCTGCCGATTATCTCAGAAATGATATCTGGGAGCTTAGAGCCAAACAGGGAACCATACAATATCGAATCCTCTATTTTTATCATGGTCAAAATATAGCAATTATTGGTCATGCTCTTATCAAAAAAACTTCCGCCGTTCCCTCACAAGACATCGAGAGAATTATCCAAAGAAAAGCACAATTTAAACAAAATCCAGAACTTCATACTTATCAAGGAGAAATAAACAATGCCTAAAACCACAGATGCCGTAAAAATCATTCACCAAATGATTGCAGACGATCCCACAATCAAAGAACAAATTGCCCTAGAATCCCTCAACTCAGAAATCGCACAATTGATTTATGACGCTCGTATGAATGCTGGATTAACTCAACAACAACTAGCCGACCTAATCCATGTTGAGCAATCCGTTATTGAAGATCTAGAAGACGCTGACTATCAAGACAATCCCCTAATAATGCTACAAAAAATTGCCACTGCCCTTAATCAACGAGTCAAAATGAGCCTTGTTAGTAGCTTGTAGGGTGCGTGTTTGCGCGTATTTAAAGGAGATTTGTTAATAATTAAACTATTACCGCGCCGTAACGCACCATCTTAAGAAAATTGGTGTGTTACGCTATCACTAACGCACCCGACAAGAGCCGCCACTGTGTCTGGAGTGGTTTTTATTATGATTATTTAACTGCTACCGAATATCCCCCCCGCAGTAATCTCTCCCTAGTAACAGGTTTCTAGTTCCTGTTTGATATTCAGGTAGAATGAATGATATAATTGGTGCGTGGGGCGTGGGGGTTGGTTATCCTTCTCTCAAAGCCTGTAACCTGTAGAATATAACAATCTCAGGTTTTTTGTCAAACTTAGTCTTGAGGATTTTTATAACAAATTTATGAGCTTTTTATTTGTATTTGTCACATTTTTTCAAAAAAATGGTAGATAAACAACTGAAAACTGTTATCTGGATTGGAGCATCAAAAAAGGAGCTATTAGAATTTCCTGAAGAGGTTGTTGATGAAGTTGGCTACATTCTTTATCGTGTTCAGAATAATCAAAATCATCCTAATGTCAAAAGCTTAAAGGGGTTTAATGGTGTTTTTGAAATAGTCAGCGATTATCAAACCGATACCTATAGAACAGTTTATGCTCTTAAACTAAGCAATGCTATTTTTATTCTCCATGCCTTTAAGAAAAAATCAAAATCAGGGATTAAAACACCAAAACAAAATATTGATCTAATCAAATAACGCCTGAAAAAAGCACAGGAGATTGCCAAAGAGCAACAATAAATACCAAAAAGGGGATCAATGATTATGACAGAATATACTATTAGTTCAGGAAACATTTTTGAAGACTTAGGCTTTGCTAATGCTGAAGAAAAACTCGCTAAAGTCAAGCTGGCTTCAGTGATTTATGATCTGATTACTGAAAAAGGATTAAGCCAGCAGGAGGTCAGTCAAATTTTGGGAATTGACGAGGCTAAAATTTCTAACTTAAAAAATGGCAGATTGCAAAAATTTTCTCTTGAGCAGATGTTTAGCTTTCTAGTAGCATTAGGTCAGAATATAGAAATCTTAGTCACTCCCCAAGCCGTAGCAAACTCTAGTGTAAGTATCCAGGTCATGTATCGAAATAAATCCTAATCTAAGTGCGATCGCCGATCTCGTTAAGGTGTGTTAATATTAATGTAACGCACCAGCCAACTTTAAATAAAGGACTAAGCGCAATGTCATCGATCATTACCGAAGAAAAAACCAAAGAAATCCTAACCGAAATCCTCATTGAAATGATGCAAAACAAACGGGAACTATTTTATGAAATTGTTATCGAAGCCCTAGAAGATATTGGTTTAGCTAATGCTATTACGGAAGGATTAAATGGTGAATTTGTTCCAGAAGAAGAAGTTTTTGCTATTCTCAATGGAGAAGCTGAATGAAAATTCAATTTGTAGCCAAATTCTCCAAAGACTTAAGAAAAATTAAAGATCAAAAACTATTATCTGAGATCAAAACTGTTGTCAATGAATGCAAATTAGCTCAAACACTGGATGATGTAAAAAACCTCAAAAAGATTAAAGGTTATCAGGGTTTTTATCGTATCAAAATAGGAGATTATCGCATTGGTGTTGCAATTATTAACGATGAACTGATCTTTAGTCGATTCTTACACAGAAGAGAAATTTATAGATTTTTTCCGTAAAACTAAGCAGTGCCAACACACTGAAGAACTGATCTAAAAATATAGAGATTTGCCAATGGATTTAGCCGACGCATCTTTGGTTATTTTAGCAGAAGAATTAGGTTCAGGTCAAATTCTTTCCGTTGATTATCGAGATTTTAATACCTATCGTTGGAAAAATACGGAGCCATTTCAAATAAAACTGGCTGAAATAAGTTATCAAGAATGGTTAAAAAATCAAGGAGAATAACAAAATGAGCGACTTTGAAAAAAGTAATAGTAATATTTTCGCTGATCTTGGCGATCCAGAAGCCGAACAAACTTTAGTCCGCGCTCAAATTCTATCTGGGATTATTGATATTGTCAATGAACGGAACTTCACGGAAACTGAAACAGCAGAAATTTTAGGAATATCAACACTAGAAGCATCTCAATTAATCAAGGGAAAACTTAGTCAATTTTCTCTGGAAGATTTGTTTCATATTCTCAACGCTCTTGATCAAGATGTTGAAATAATTCTTAAACCGAAAGTTGATGCCCAAGTCGCTAAAATTCGGGTGTTAATAGAACTATAAACATTAATATGAAGGAAGGATAAACTATGAAAGAACAATAGGATTTTAGCACCGGAAAACGAGGCGCGATCAATGATTTTAGCCGACAATTGCGTAAGGGTGGAGTGAGTTATACCAGTCTACAAGACCTACTAGCAGCAGGGAAATGGAAAGAAGCAGATGATGAAACAACTAGGGCGATGCTTCAAGCTGCTGAGAGGGGAGAGAACGGGCGGTTCAGAGTACTGGATATTAGAAACTTTTCCTGTGAAGATTTACGCATCATTGACCAGCTTTGGTTGTCAGCTAGTAAGGGTAAATTCGGCTTCAGTGTTCAGAGAGAAATCTATGAGAGTCTCGGTGGCACGAGCGAGTATAATGAGGTAGTGTGGAATAAGTTCGGCGATCGCCTCGGCTGGAGAAAAGGAGGACAATGGGTGTACTGGCGGGAATTGCGGGAATGGGGGGAAGACGAAACCCTTGATTTTCAAGTTCCGCCTCGGCCTGGGGAACCCCGTAATGTGTACCTGCCGGCGGCATCTAATATTGAAGTTCCGCCTAGGGAACCCCCTAATGCGCACCTGCCGGCGGCATTATTTGAGATTACAAATACATTGGAGGGAAAGTGGAAGGGAGGCATGGAATCCTTCTCTCGTGCAAAAGCTTGTAACCCGTGGAATATAACGATCTCAGGTCTTTTATCAAGTCTAATTTTAGGGGTTTTGCTCACGGAAACATCAGCTTTTCACAGAACTCGATTTTTATCTTAAAATTGATACAATCAACCATAAAGAGATAATGACAATGATCAACCTAGAAACGATTCAAGAAGATATTGCGTCCCTTCCCCTCGACGCACAACAGACTATTCTTGAACTTGTAGATATTCTCAAAAAACGATATTCTCTCAAGCAACAGGAAATGAAAGAGCAGCGAACAGAAGATTGGTCTGACTTTATCGGTTGTATAGAGGCTGAACCAGACCTTTCGCAAAACTATAAAACCTATTTAACAAGTGAACTTAAGCAAAAATATGATCATTGTTGATACTGGTTTCTGGCTGGACTTTGCTAATAAAAACGACTCACTTCACCCATTAGCAAAAAAACAATTCCAAAAATTAATCAATCAACAATTTATTACAACCTGGTGCGTTGTTACTGAAACTTGCTACTTACTACAAAAACGAGTAGGAATAGATGTCCCAAAAACCCTTATTCATAAAATCTCCACAGGAGAACTACAGGTATTCAACCTCAAAACTAAGCACTGCCAACCCATTGAAGAACTGATGCAAAAATATAGAGATTTGCCAATGGACTTAGCCGATGCTTCGTTAGTAGTGTTAGCTGAAACAATTAAGGAGAACAGAATATTAACCACAGATAGGCGAGATTTTAGTGTTTATCGTTGGCTAAATAATCAAACATTTGATATTCTAATTTAACAGTCCGTAGTCCGTAGATTGAACCCTCGGAACGAAACCCAACACCCAACACCTAAATCTGTCTGAATGGGCGATCGCCGCTTTGGTAGGCTGCATTAACGAAGTGTAAGGCGGCAATCTCGCTGCCAACCCTGATAATAAAGCTGATCGTGGCTTGGGAGCAATTCAGTTATAATAGGGGTCAACTTAATATCTTTAGCAACGCAGAATGAGGATTTCACCATGAAGATTCCATATACATATTGGAAAGAATCAGATGGGATGTTCTTGGGCTATTTGAATGAATTTCCAGATCATTGGACCCAAGGTGTTGACTTAGAAGAATTAATCGGAAACTTGGTCGATCTCTACAAAACATTTACTACTGAAGAAATCCCCGGAATCAAGAGAGTTGCAGAGTTTGAACTCGCATGAAAAGACATGATTTAATTGCACAATTAGAGCAAGCGGGCTGCTATTTGATTAGACGTGGAGGGAAACACGATATTTACCATAATCCAGATACTGGAAAAACAGAACCAATTCCCAGACATCGAGAAATTAATGAGCGATTGGCTAAAAAGATTATCAAAAGTCTTACAGGCGACAGATAAATTCACAGTGCCAATTAGGGTCTGCTGAAAAAGTTTTTCGTGGGGCAGGGTGTGGGGTGTGGGGTGTAGGGTTTTACCCATTTTCAGGGGGTCAATTACCTAATTTTCAGGGAAAAAGTGCCTTAATTTTCCCCCCGATTCCTCCAATGGCTGGCACTTTTTGATTTCAAAAAAGCCTAAAGATATTATCCAACAAGGTTTTTAGATTTATTCAGTAAACCCCAATTAAACAACACTACAAGGAAGCAAAGGAGCTATGGAAAAATGATTACTGTAGGATTTAAAAAAGGACGATCACTCTTACAGCAAGATTTCTAGGGCCAAAGTGAACCCCAGAACCATATCCTCCCCGCTTAAAATCGCATTGGCAGGATAATGATTCGCCAAAAAGCGCTAGACTACAATTTTGGCAATAATCGGTCGTAGGATTGGATCATTCTTTCGTAAGTAAAGCGAGTGGCATTGATAAAACCTTTTTGCCTCAAATCTTCCAGGCGATCGGGAGCGAGAAGATTTTCTGCAATAATAGTAGCGGCGGCCTCGTGTTCGGTGGGATCGAAGTAAACGGCTGCATCATCAGCGATAACAGTCATGGGGAGACGATTGGAGGTAAAGACGGGACAACCACAGGATTGAGCTTCAATAACGGGAACACCGAATCCTTCCTGAAAGGAGGGAAAAATTAAAGCAGTTGCTAGGCAATAAAAGGCGCGTAAGTCATCATCAGAGACGGTTCCTAATTCGATTACTTGTGCGGACAAGTTATTCTGATTAACAAATTCTCGCATATCCGGCAGCAAAAGTTTTCCCATCAGGATCAATCGGCAATTTTCCAGACCAGGGAAAGTGATTAAACTCTTGAATATTTTCAGCAATCCCAATCGATTTTTATACCATTGGTCGCCCCCGACATGAATTAGCCAAGGACAATCACTATTAATGTTAAATTTGTCCACTAGATTTACCGCCGCTTCTCTTGTCATCGGACCGTATCCCTCACTCAAGCAATCCTCGATCACTTCCGTTTGTTCGGGGGTAATTTTGGTTAAACGCAGAACATCGGCACGAGTAGCTTCGGAAGAACAGACAACATATTTAGCCTGTTTGAATCCTCGCAAAATCATCGCCTGATACTGTTTTCCCGTCCAACTGGTGGGATTTTCAGGAATTTCTCCTAGGGCGGAACGAATGGCCAGCAGATCGTGACAGATGACAAAATACTTGCGATCTTTTAGATAGGGAGTTAAATAGGATAAAGCTTGATCACAAATGCAGACGATATCAGCCCAATCCAGCTGCTGACGTAACTGCACTGGGAAAATAATTAACTTATCGATGTACCCTAACCACTTGCCGATTCCCTGGGGAGAGGATTTTAGTTGGCCGAAAATAGGCTGTGCTTGCACTCGCCGAATTTCGTGTCCTTTTTGTCTGAGTCCTTTCTCCACTAAACCGACAAAACGATTGATACTGATCTGCCGATCATTGACGTAATTTCCTACTATTAAAACTTTCATGATTAGGCTCCAAAAAATCAATTTTTATGGCGGTAAAACTCTCAAACAGTCTCGAGGGAAATTTCGGGGTTAAGAACAATATTAGTCCCGCAAAATTTCCTCGTACCTTTGTCCCGCTCGCTCCCAGGTGTACTCCGATTCCACCATCGCCCGGGCATTATGGGACAGTTGTTCTCGCACAGAAGGATCATCGAACAACCTAGCGATCGCTGTAACGTACTCAGCAACGCTATTGGCGCGCAACGCCCTAGGGGGAATTCCCGCTGCTGCCACCGTTAAACCCTCTAAACCGCGATCGCTGGCGACAATCGGAATCCCAGCGGCCATGGATTCTAGGGTTTTGGTCTTGATTCCCAATCCCACCCGCAGGGGAACCACACAAACGGTTCCTCGGTGTAAATATTCCACTGTCGAGGGAACGGTCCCCGTCACCTTCACACCGGGATACTTGGCGAGTTCGAGAACTTCCAGTGCTGGGTTTGCCCCCACTAGGGTTAAAGTGGTGTCGGGATATCGCTGTTGAATGACTGGCAGGACTTCTAAAACAAAAAAACGGGCGGCATCGATATTATGGGTAGAACTCATGGCCCCGACAAAGACCAAATTATGACCGCCGGGATCCCGAGGACGATAGGGAAACAGGGCTAAATCCACGCCATTAGGCACGATCTCCACCCGTGCATCCGGGAGGATTTTTAATAATTGTTCGCGATCGTAATCGGTAGTAGCTACTAATTGCGAAAACTTGGCACAGTAACGTTTTTCGTACTGATAGAGTAAGGGCAGATAGAGAAAATCCCGCAGCGGATAGGCGGAGGCTCCTCTATCTAAATGATTGCGTGTCCAACCGTACACGGAACTGTGAATATCCACTACTGTTTTGACTCGCTGACGGTATTCCGGCCGGACAAAAATCTCGCTGATACTGTGAGCGCAGAGAATCAGATCACATTTTTGCTGCTCGACGTATTCATCTACTCGCTCTTGAATGAGCGGCGAACGATAACTAAGAACACTAGCAGGGGTCATCTGTACTATTCCCTCCAGAAAGCGCCCTGTTTGACCGATTAGTTTTGTCAGTCCCTTGCCTCGTTCAGGAATTTGCTGGGGCGGAAATAAGACAAGATCATCGGTAAAGGTTTTTAATTCTTCGATCTGAGTTTCCGTGACATTCTCCCCCCGACGGGCGAACAGGGTGACATCGTGGTTTTGATGAAGACATTTGATCAGGTTAAAAGTTCTCCCCTCCGTTGCCCCGCGACTAGGTGGATAGGGAAAGTTATTGCAAAAAAGGACTAATATTCTCATAATTCTATCTCGGCAGCGGTTTTTGACAATAATTCTACCGTTTCCTTTAGTTGGCCATACACGGGAATCTGAACTGGGTATTTCTCGATCTCCCCAAGGGTGACTTTTCCTCGCCCTGTTAAGAGCAATACGGGCTGACAACCAGCTTCTAGGGCGCATTCTAGATCACTGGGCGCATCGCCGATAAACAACGAGCGGGCTAAATCGATTCCGTATTGGTGGGCGGCGGCCAGCAGCAGATAGGGGGAGGGTTTGCGGCACAGACAACCTTCGTCGGGATGGTGCGGGCAGATGGCAAGATCGTGAAAATGCACCCCCAATTGTCGGTATTCCTCAATCATGCGCCCGTGAATCGCCGCCAGATCGTCCCAAGTGAAATAGCCCCTAGCAAGTCCCGATTGATTGGTAATGATGATCAGCAGATAGCCGGCATCCTGCCACTGTTTTAAGGCAGCCGCTGCCCCGGCGGGAATGCTCACCTGTTCTGGTTTACTCAGGTAGGGGATATAGTCGATAACTACCCCATCTCGATCGAGAAATAAGGCTTTGTTCTTTTTTGCTCTATCTTCGCTTTCGCGGTCAGAATTGCCAGGAGGTGGCGGATACGGGTATTTTTGGTCGCCGTCATTGACGGAAATTGCGGGGAAAGGATTCATTGATGTTGGACTTTTTCGAGTCAGGGACTAGAATTCTCAGTTCTTCTGTCAGGGACGAGAGCTTGAACCGATGGACAGACAAAATTCGAGGGATTGTAGCGATTTGTGCTAGTTTTCTCGGCTAAATTGCTTCTCTTTACTATCTAGGTGTCAGAGTATAGCAATCACGGCATATTATACGCCTTCAAGCCTTTCGGCTTTTGATTATATCAGCAATATTGTCATGAATTGTTAACATTTTTGTCCAGCCAAACAAAAGGCCAAGACTCGCAAGGGTTGAATCCCCCGCTCAGAAATCCCCCGTCTCGGCCAGAATACATCAAAAATTTATTTACAAACAAAACAAATTGTGCTAGAGTTGGCTGCGTTTGTCGTATTATTACCAGAGCAACCGGCAAAAGATCACTCTTTTGACTCGATCGCTCTAGGTTTCTCTAGAACTATCATCGGCCTGTTTTTCTTGTCCCGTGATCAATTCTACCGTGCTAGGGGTTTTATGCTCAATTAATGGAGAGCGATTCTGATCTTTTGATACTATTCAATGTAATGACAGGATGATTAAGAGTTAAATTTATTCAACTAATAAAAATTGGAAAATCAAACCTATGCGAATGGTGGAAAAATCAAACAAAAAATTGGATAGTTTCCAGAGCGATCCCTCTCTGTCAATTTTAATCAAGACCGAATTGGAAGAAGCTTATAACCTAAAGAAAACCCTACTAACCGAGACAAAATATCTAGAGAAAATTCAAGAGATTTGCCAAGTATGTATCAATGCTTATAGCAACAACCACAAAGTATTAGTGGCCGGTAATGGGGGCAGTGCCGCCGATGCTATCCATTTTGGCGGTGAGCTGCACGGCCGATTTCTGAAAGAAAGAGAGTCTTTACCTGTTCGCGTTCTCAATAGCGATATCGCCAGTTTAACAGCAATCGCTAACGATTATGGTTACGAATATATTTTTAGCCGCCAGATAGAAGCAGAAGGAAACCCTGGCGATGTGTTTATCGGTATTTCCACTTCGGGAAATTCCGCCAATATCCATCAAGCTCTCAAAGTTTGTCAAGTAAAAGGTCTCACTAGCATCGGTTTAACTGGGGCGAAGGGATTAGCTCTAGAGGAAAAAACCGATTATTGTTTGATGATTCCTAGCACCAGTACCCCGCGCATTCAAGAAGGTCATGGTTTTGTTCTTCATACTATTTGTTTAGCGATCGAAGAAGCGCTCTTTCCCAACTAAAATCCTCTAGCAAAAAATCAACCTAAACAGCATACCCATGATCATCAGAACCAAAGCTCCTTTAAGATTAGGTTTAGGTGGTGGCGGCACCGATGTCGAGCCTTACTGTAGTCTTTATGGGGGTTACGTTCTCAACGCTACTATCGATCTCTATGCCTACTGTACAGTCACGGAAATTACTGACAAACAAGTCATTTTTGTGTCCGCTGATCGAGGAGAACAACAAATAGAAACCCTCCAGTTTCCTCTACCTTATAACGGCGTTCTCGATCTGCATAAAGCGGTCTATAATCGTTTGATTAAAGACTTTAATCAAGGGCAACCTTTGCCGCTGCAAATCACCACTTTTTCCGATGCGCCGGCCGGTTCGGGATTGGGTTCTTCTTCTACCCTAGCCGTGGCCATAGTTAAAGCCTTTGTGGAACTGTTAAAATTACCCCTAGGCGAGTATGATATCGCCCATTTAGCCTACGAGATCGAACGAATTGACCTAGGCTGGTTAGGGGGCAAACAGGATCAGTACGCTGCCACTTTTGGCGGTTTTAATTTTATGGAATTTTATGAACAAGATCGAGTCATAGTTAATCCTTTGCGGATTAAAAATTGGGTGATCAATGAACTAGAAGTGTCTCTGATCCTCTACTATACAGGCATTTCTCGCTACTCATCTCAAGTAATTGAGGATCAAATTCAGAATGTCCAAGAAAAAAACGATCAAGCGATCGCCGCTACCCATCAACTCAAAAAAGAGGCAATTCTCTTTAAAGAAGCACTGCTTAAATCAGATTTTATGGGGATAGCAGAAATTCTGAGAACTTCTTGGGAAGCGAAAAAGAAATTATCCAAATTAATTAGTAATCCGCAGATTGATCGCATTTATCAGGTAGCTAGGGAAACTGGGGCCTATTCAGGCAAAATATCGGGGGCCGGTGGCGGTGGTTTTATTATCTTTATGGTCGATCCTACTAGGAAAATCGAAGTAACTAAAGCTTTGAAATCAGAAGGAGGCCAAGTGATTAATTTTCATTTTACTAAATACGGAACCCAAGCATGGACATTATAGCAAGCAAAGGCAGCGATGGGGGAGATTATCCCTATAACCCTAAAAATAGGTTTTAAAAGATTGGTAATAATTAAAATTTTTGAGGTGTATCTATGGACGTAATTATTCTGGCGGGTGGGTTAGGAACTAGGTTGCGATCGGTGATCAACAGTTTACCAAAACCTATGGCTCCCGTTGCCGACAGACCTTTTTTAGAATATTTATTAGATTACCTAATCTCTCAAAAAATTACCAACAAATTTTTAGTTTCTGTGGGCTATGAACATCAGAAAATTATCGATCATTTTGGCGATCAATACAAGGAATACGAGCTAACTTATCTGATAGAAGATACACCCTTGGGAACTGGAGGAGCGATCCGGTTGGCACTCAATAAAATTGAAACCGAACAAGCATTAATTGTCAACGGCGATACCTTGTTTAATATCAATTTATCCGCCTTAATTAATTTACATAATCAAAAGAAATCCCTGATAACTGTTGCTCTGAAGCCGCTAACTGACTTCGATCGTTATAATAATGTTCTCCTAGACGATGATCAAAAAATTATCGGGTTTGAATCCAAAAAATATCAAGATAAGGGCTATATTAATGGCGGTATATATTGTGTAGGGAAAAACATATTATCCCGCTCTGATCTTCCATCAAAATTTTCTTTTGAGGAAGACTTTCTAAAAGTTTATACCGAGAAAATTCCTATGTATGGCTTTATTTCTGACGAATATTTTATTGACATAGGCATCCCCCAAGATTACGAAAAAAGCCAGATTGAATTACCTGAACTTTTTAATTCCCGAAATCGGGTTTAACATCGGGATTAAAATACGAACCGTAAAAGTTGGCAACTTTGGCTAAATTATGGTCTTGATACCATCTGTGAGCATTGTCAGCAATTTGCTGAAGTTGACTCAAATCGAGACTAGACAGGTTCTCATCAGCTACTAAATAATGTTTAAGTACCTAAGCAAAATTAATTACACATATCTAAACACCTCTTGCCTCTTGCAAGAGTGCCTCTTGCCTATCTTCACTAGGAAATTAATTTTGCACGACTACTTATTATTTTCTACTCCATCCGCTTCAGAAGGGTTATAGTCTGTTAGAACTGTAACCAAACCATGGGCGGCATAGGCGGCAAAGATAGTGGATTTGCCTAAATCTTTGGGAAAACGGCTATAATCCAGAAAGCCCCCCCGTGAAGTTAACATTAATTCACTAACAACCTGATGAGGCTGAAATCCCATAGGGATTATCTCTATTCCTTTGAATTGACCTTCTGTGGTACTCAAATCACAGGGATAACCAACATCATAAATGCGTTCAATGCCTAAAGCTTGACAGGCTTTTAGGAGATTTTTACTGAATTTTGTATAAACTAGGGGACGAGTGTACTTGGAACCGAAAACAATAAGGTATGGTGGGCGTTCCTTGAGAGGAAGAATACATTGAGGTTCACCCATAGTAGAAAAATTTGGTAAGCAAATAACTTCAGTTTTTCCAGTTAATCGTGAAACTATATTTTTAATTCTGGAAGTAGTAGTCACGATTAAATCAGCTAATCTGAAAATTTGATAAGAAGTTAGTAAAAATCTGAAAGCGGGGAAAATTATCCCTTTTCTTGTGTAAGTTGCGTTGAACTCATGGACTAGGATAATTAATTTAAAGTCTTTAGTTTTTGTGAGATTTTGTAATACTCTCAAGAGCCAATCGGGAACAGCGTAGTATCTAAAGTTATAATGTAAGAGAACCCCCAAACAATCTGGAGTTATCAATGAAGACAATACACTGGTATCGTCCATGTTCTTGAGAGATTGATAGTCAATCAGGCGGTTTACTATGCCAGTTTCAGAGCTAATTGCTTCAGCTAAAGTAACGTTGAAATCTTCATGACAGATTGGACCAATGTGTATAATTTGTTTTTGATTGATTGGTTTTGTTGTGTCAAACATAGATTCCTCCACTCAAGTAAAATCCTAGATGTTCTTGTAAACACGACGCCAACACGGTAAGCGCATCCTAACAATCCTTGACAAAATAAAATTTATGTGGGTTGCTTACCCAGAGGGCGATTCAAGCATATTTGAGGAAAATTTGCCACCTCAATGTTTAGGAAACAACCGACCAAATGGGTCGAGTTCGTAAGCATTTCAATTGATTGCTATCGCTCAAAAGGCATGGAAGGCAATCCTATCACAAAATTGGCCAATTGTCAATAGCGTTTGGGATGCGCTCACCCTGCTTCATGTTCCTTCAGCAGCTTTTCTGGAATTTTGCGAATTAGGAAGTAGATGGGGAGTTGTTGATAACTCATAGGAAGCACGATAATTAGTCATGCTTTCCAGAGACTTTTGATTTTGGTCTTGATGCCATTGTATAACTCCTCGAAGACAAGATTCCAGAAATAACCATACTGGGGAAATCGCTTGACCAGTAAAGCATCGGAAGGAAAAAGAATTCTTAGGCTTTTCATGGAGTAGGGTTTGACTATATATCTTATTTGATTGGGTTCAGGCATCCAATGGCCGATATATATATCTTTTTGAAAAAACTTCGCTTGCAGAAATAATCCTAAAGCTCTATCAAATCCCCAGAGAGGCAACCAAGTTAAAATTTCTCCTATCCTCATGTTGCGGACAAAATCATCTAAGGCTTCTTTCACTAAGGCAGTCTTCCAAATATTATTATTGAAAGGTTCTAGATGACAGCCATGAATATCTTTTCTTTTGCCGTAGGGCCATAAAGCTAGTCTTAACTCGAAAGGATTATCTAGGGGAGCGATAGGAACTTCCACTAAATCTTGGTACTTATCTTGTCTTTTTCTAGAGATATTTAACTGATTGATAGCGGGTAGCTCCGGCCAAGGAGCTTTAATTCTTTCCTCATCGAGATAATCAATTTTCTCCTTATAGAGACGCAAGAGCCAACTTTGGGGAAAATTATCAAAGTAATCTTTCGCTAAGGCAACCACCTGGGGATGCAAGAAATCATCATCATCGAGAGCCAGCACATATTGACCGGAAGCATTGAGAAGACCGACGGCCCTCTGGGCCGTTTCTCCCTGATAAAGACTATGAAAAGTTTTCACTCTGGGGTCTTCTAGGGAAGGGGTAACGGCCCCGGGAGGATAAACTAAAATAAATTCTACTTCCCCTTGAATTGCCAGAAGTTGTTGCAACCAATGTTCGGAAAATTTGCCCAGAGTTGGAGTAACGATTGATAGAATTGGTGAGTTGGTCATGATTAGCTGACTATCCCTCTTTTCCTAGTCGATAAAGTACATATTTTTTGGGAACTTCCCTGAGATTGGTAATCACCAGATTCCACATATATCCATACTGAGGAAAACACTTGACTAGGAAAATTTCTGATAAAATGCCATAGCGATTTAGTCTTCTATATTCGGGGGGATTGTTTTCCATGCGTAACTGTTCTGGAGATGGCATGAGATGACCGATGATTTTCCCTTGGCCTTGCTCGAAAAACTTAGCTTGAATAAATAAACCCAAAAGACGATCTAAACACCAAAAGGGAATATACTTAAACGGACCCATTAATGGTAACAAACTAACGATATCTTTACAGGTTGCCTGTACCATTTGAGTGAGCCAGACTTTTTTATCAAAATTTTCAGTATGAGGGCCGTGATGATCTTTTCTTTCGCGCACAAAGCACATCAAATCTAACTTTCTTTTGTCAAAAGGAACGATGGGAATTTCCTTTAAGTAGCCACTTCGATCTGAGCCATCCTGATTTTTGGAGCTTTTATCCCACACTGGCAGTTCTTCTATCCGGGGCAGCGGTTGCCAGGGAGCGGTCAGTTCTTTTGTTTCCCCATACTGAAATCGCTTAGTACAGAGTCTCATCACCCAGCTATCTGGAAATCGCTGGAAATACTGTAGAACCATGGTCAAGATATCGGGATGGAGAAATTCATCACAATTAATGGTTAGTGTGTAAGGTGCTGTCGCATTCATCAATCCACTAATTCTTTGAATAATTTCTCCCCGCAAGGGACTGACTATTTGCTGTACCCTAGGGTCGGACGTGGGATACTTAGGTGCTCCTGGTGGATGAACCAAGATAAATTCTACTTCTCCCTTGACCTCGGTCAGCGCATTAAACCAGTGGTCAGCAAATCCTTCTCTAGTGGGAATAACAATTGATAGGCTTGGTGTTGACACCTTGTCCATGATAAAAAAATTTTTTCCTCTATTTTTTGATGCCATTATATCATAGTTTTCTGGCAACAAGGAAAATTTCTGGAAGATTGGAAGGCTGAGAGGTCAAGAGTGGGAATTCAAGAGAAGTAAAATCGATATTCAACTTGTTTCCCATCCTAAAAACTGATTTCTAGGTTTTTTATCCTTGAGAAATTAATCATGCCCAAAATCCGAAGTATTGGTAGTCTGATAAGCTTAGATAGCAAGCATAAGGGCAAATATTAACTAATATAAAATCGTGCCAAATTTCCCCCACTAAATCAGCATTTCCATGACTACCCTTTTTCCATTCCTCTTTTTCTACTTGACTCAATTGGCTGTAGAAGGGCAATTAATAGACAAATATTATCCTCCAACCACTCACTCTAGCCTTCCTTTCCTAGCGGTGGGCTTATATACTTGCCATGTAAACGTTTTATCTAGGATTTGCTGAAGTTGATGAGCAGGTATTAGTGTCTGTGCTTCACCTTGACGAGAAAGGCTGTAAATAGCAGTTTCCTACTGTCTTTTCACTGATTACTGCTCACTGATTACTGCTCCCTGAAAAAGGCTGACGGCTATAAAACGGGGACAGGCAATTGACGCTCCCGTCGCGCTCATGGGAGGGATTCTTGATTCACCGAGTCCACTTAGACTAAGTACCTTGCGATTCTCAACCCAGAGGTGGTTCTCTCCTCAAGCGTTAACTTTGGGTGCGCCCCACCCTAGTTGTATTTCTACAAAATTTGCTTGAATTGAAGTGTTAGCTTCAAATACTGCTTTGTCTAGTTCCTGCAAAGATTTTACCTACCTACAGGTAGAAACTAGAACATTAGGTAGGGCTTGCTGAATAAATCTAAAAACTTTGTTGGATAAGGCTTTTAGACTTTTTTTCCCTCAAAAAGTGCCGACCATTGGAGGGATCGGGGGTAAAATTCCTGGACTTTTTCCCTGAAAATTAGGTAACTGACTACCTCAAAATCGGTAAAACCCTACACCCTACACCCCAATCTTTGATTGTCAAGGTGCAGATAGCGTAGTGATTAGACTACAGGGGTTTTTCAAGCGGTTGTTTACCCTAGCCGCTATACTTATATGGTAGCTATTTTTCGTGAGTCCTTCCAGACCTTTAAAGGAAAAAAGACTGCCAAGGCTAATGACCCCAAAAGAAGAGCAAGCGCACTTCGGAATACGCAACTAGAATGCCATTAACAATGTCAGAAGTCATTCGAGATTTCGCTCTTGAGACTAGACAATTATTTTTAGCTGTGGTTCGCTGTTCTATACTGGCCTTTGTTTCATCCCATCGGTAAAACCGAGGGTCTTCACCCGACATTGCAGATAAACCTTTTCTACCCTGGGAGAAAAACCGAGCCATTGACGAGATAAACGAGCAAAAGTGTCAGGATCACCGCTAACTGCGAAGTTAGTAGGTAGGGGTGTTTCGGGATTTTTTAGACCTAATAATTCTAGCTCTTTTTCCGCCGCTCGGACAACGGAAGCGGCGGGATCTACCAAGCGCACGGAACTAGGTAAAAGACGACGTAAAACCGGGGAAAGATGGCGATAATGGGTACAACCATAGACCAGAGTATCAATATTTTCTGCGAGTAAAGGCTGAAGATATTCCCTGGCCACTTGCGTGGTGTAGGGGTCAAAAATGCGGTTAGCCTCGATCAAAGGGACAAATTCAGGACAGGGAATTTGCCAAACTTGGGCGGTAGGATCGATTTCTTGAATCGCTTGTTTATAGGCATTACTTTTAGCCGTAGCGGGAGTAGAAATCACCCCAATGCGCTTTCCTTTTTGCACGGCAGTTTTTGCCCCGGGTAAAATTACCCCCAAAATTGGTAAATCTTTAAATTCGGCCTGTACTTCTTCTAAAGCCAAGGCGGAACTGGTATTACAGGCCATAATCACCATTTTCACCCGGCGCTCGCTCATCCAAGTGAGAATTTCCCGGACAAATTCGATAATTTCCCCTTTAGAACGAGTTCCGTAGGGAAGTCTAGCGGTATCAGCGAAATAGAGAATTGATTCTTGGGGCAGTTGTCGATACAACTCCCTTAAAACGGTCAGTCCACCCACGCCACTATCAAACACACCAATCGGACTAAGTTGTGATTCTCTCATAGATAATATCGAGGAAAACGCTGATCTAAAATAGCTTTATTTGATGATATTAAAACACGGATTTTTTGATTAGTAAACTAATGCTCCAATCATTTAATCATTAACGGAGATTTCGTTGAATATATTCAATAATCCCCCCAGCGATCGCTGCCGCCATTTGTCGTTGAAAGTTGACATTGGCTAATTTAGGAGCATCCTGAGCACCGGTAACGTAACCCACTTCCACGAGGGTAGAGGGCATTTTCGAGGTTCTCAGCACATAGAAACGGGCTCGACGCACCCCCCGATCGCGCATATCGACACTGCGGACAATATTGCGATGGATGGTATCCGACAAACGGCGATCGCCAAAGTAATAAACTTCCAATCCGTTGACATCCGGTCGTGCTTTACCCATAGAGTTAGCGTGGATACTGACAAATAGATCGGCATCGATCTGGTTAGCCAGATCCGTGCGACCTTGCAGGGTGACAAAAAAGTCGCTATCTCTGGTGAGACGCACATCGATGCCCTGTTGTTGCAGGATGCGGGTAACTTCTAGGGAAATGGGCAGAATTACGTTTTTTTCCTGAAGGCCACCAATTCCGATCGCCCCCGGATCCTTACCACCATGGCCCGGATCGATCACCACTAGAAAGCGGCTATTGCGTTGTTGGGGGGGATTAGGAGTGGGGTTAGAAGGGCGCGGCGGTGGGTTAAATTGCCCCGTATTGGGGGGTAAAGGAACAGGGATAGTAGTGGAGTCAGGAACCTGAGAAAGGGGGCTAGAATTGCGGGAGGAAAGCAATTCTAGGGCTAGGGTTTGACTGTCCGATTGAGTTAATTGTCCCAGTTGAAAACCCACGGCCGTCTGTACCAAAATCAGCACCTTATTGGCGCTTTCCTGACGTACCCGCAATTGATAGATAGGACTATAGCGGCCGAAGCGCGGACCGCGAAAAGACTCGGCTAACTTAGCATTTTCGATGCGTAGTTCATAGACACCATCCCGGTTAACAATGCCGTTAGCTTTCAGGGGTAAATCCGCGCGAATTAAGAGGCGATCGTTATTACCCGCCAGATCGATCGAGGAGATCGTGGCCAAACGATTGCTCGAAGGGGGATTATTGGCAGTTTTCGGGGGGGGATTGTTGGGGCGAGGATTGGGATTAGTGGCGCTAGTGGGGGGGGGAGAGGAGATATTATCCACGGAACCCAGACCACCCCTAGGCAGTAAAACCAAACCACCAAAACGACTATAGAGAGCTTGCCAATCGGGACTATCCTTATTAACGCTCAGGGAAATCTTAGCCCGTTGATTGGCAGTCTGACTGAATTGAATATCGCCGACCCCATAGCGATTGACGGGGATAGTTTGACCGGTGAGACTACTGGGTAAAGTGGCCCCGGGTAATTCAAATTCGATTTTTTTGCCGTCCCGGCTGCGTTGACTGCGGATTGATCGCTCATCACCATTTTGCTCTAAACGGACAAAAAGACCATTGCGAGTTACCTGAAAATCATCGTTGTTGTCCGTCTGGCTAACTGGAGGTGGGGGAGTGGGACGGGTGGAACCGCGATCGGGGGGAGGTGTGGGGTCAGGGGTGACGGGTGGTTGCGTTTCCTCCCTAATTGGTTGGGGTTCTGGCAATTCCACTGTCCATTGGGTGGGCGAAATTCCGCGAATTTTTACCTGTTGAGGATCAAAGGTGTAGCCTGGGGCCAATTCAATCACTAAACGGGTAGTTTCCGCATCAAATTGACCGATACGGACACTTCTGACGATATTGCCAATAGGCCGGTTAATATTGGGTTGCCCTAACTTGATCCCGGGCAGATCGATCACGATCCTGGTGGGGTTAGTGATCATTTGCGCTCGCGGTTGCACTCGATTGTCGGTGGTGAACACCAGACGATTCTCATTGGTGTCGAATCGCCAAAAGACGAGCTTGCCTGCCCAAGCAGGGGCTGCCACCAGCAACCAAGTTAATGCGCTTAGGAATAACCAATGAAATCTCACGATCGATGCTCCCGTTGCTCAGTTATCAATTACCTTTTTTCGGTAAAAATGGACAATTTTGTCGATTTTTGGCCATCCATAGCTCCGTTAATGCTCTGAGAATGACTATCAATAAAAACAAGCTTATGGGACGTTGGCATGGTCTGCTATGTTTCTGATCAGTTATCAGGGATTGGTTGTTGGGGTGTTGGGGTTTTGGGGTTTTAGTTGAAATTACCCTATCTCCCTATCTCCCTATCCTCTAGCTCCTAACTCACTGCTCACTGCTCACTGATTGAGGACTGGTGGTGGGTTCTTTAAATACTAACCTTAACAGGGGCGGAGCGATAAAGGTAGTCAAGATCACCATCATAATAACGGCCGCATCGGCAGCGGGGGATAAAGCGCCACTAGCGGCCCCGACTCCGGCAAAGACTAAACCCACTTCACCCCGGGGAATCATGCCAACTCCGATCGCCAAGCGATTGAGTTTTTCCTTGCTGAAAACGGCTAACCCCGTCACCACTTTACCCAAAATAGCGACGACAATTAAGAAAGCGGCCAAGACTAATCCTTCTCGATTAGTGGGAATAGCGGGATTAAGGACACTTAAATCGGTTTTTGCCCCCACACAGACGAAAAATATCGGTACAAATAAATCGGCGATCGGGAACACTTGTTCTGCCAATTCCGATCGCTTTTCCGTTTCCCCTAGGACCAGGCCCGCAGCAAAGGAACCGAGAATCGCTTCTAATTGGATAACTTGGGCAATATAAGCAAGAATAAAGGCGAAAATCAGGGAAACTAAGAGCAATTGTCCCCTAGTTTTCATGCTATTAACTAATTGAACGTAAAAGGGGCTTAAAAAACGACCGATCAGGATCGCCCCGATTACAAAAGCGCTAGAACTAATAACTAGATAAATTACTTTGCTAATTTGCACTTCTCCAGTCTTCACCAAAGAAGCAACGACAGCGAGGACGATAATACCGAGAATATCATCGAGAACCGCAGCCCCGATGATAATTTGACCTTCTTTCGCCGATAACTGCCCTATTTCTGCTAAAACCTTGGCGGTAATGCCGATACTGGTAGCGGTTAAAGCTGCCCCGGCAAAAATAGCGGGAATGGTGGCCAGATGAAAGATATAGATTAAACCCAAAGTACCCACCAAAAAGGGAACCGCAACCCCTACCACTGCGACGACGGCTGCCTGTGGACCGACGCGAATTAATTCCTGCAAGTCTGACTCTAAACCAATCTCGAACAGCAGGATAATTACCCCCAATTCCGAGAGGACGGAAATCACCTCACTGGCAGCACTAAAAACGGCGGGAGATTGCTCCGGGGTGAGGGGAGAAGTGGATTGTAGGAAATGAATGAGGAGAGAATCCTCGAATCCCGCCCCTCCTTCCGGAAAAACCAGTAATTTTAGGGCAGAAACCCCGATAATCACGCCACCGACTAATTCTCCTAACACGGGGGGCAAGTTGAATCGCACGCATATTTCTCCCCCCAGTTTACAGGCGAAATAAATAACGGTCAAACTCAGCAGCACGCAGGCTAAAACTAAGGCACTATCGGCAGTTTCGGCTGTAGCTGCCGAGGCTAACAGGGAAATGTTAAAACTCCAAGCGGAAGAAAGAAAAGGCTGTAGTATCATCGCTCGCTCAAAATTACTCTCAATACTCTAACAAGCTTGCGGCCTATTCAATCATCCCTGCTCAAAGTTTGCCCCTTGTCCCCCAGCAAGGTAGGGCTGGAGGAGATTCAGCTAATCTAAGGATAGGCGGTTAAAATGCGTCTTAGTTTATTAGCATCAAAATCTCTGTTTGGCAATCTAACTACCCACCGGTGCGTGAGTCTGGGTGGGTACTCATGGGGGTTCGTTGAGTTAGCGCATTACTTTAATAATAATAAACGCTGGGGAGATAAAGTAACAGTCCAAGGCAAAGCTTGCTCCTTAATTTCTAACCATTTATCCTTATATAACTCTGCTTGGATATGAAAATCGCGGTCGTGGTTGGAGGGTTGATTAAGTTTTAGATAGAGAGTCACCCGATGGGGTCCTTCAATGGCATTAGCTAACCAACAGGGAAAAGTATTAATATCGCCTAAATCTCGACCAAAAATAATTTGATGGGCGCGAATTCCCGTATAGCCTAAATAGTCGGGAATCCCGGGGACGGTGTGTAATTTAACATCCCAATCAATGGCCTCCAATTGTTGATTATTAATGATAATAGCACGGGAAAAATTCTTACAGCCAGTAATCTTGGCCAAACTAACGCTATCTGGTCGCTCAAAAATTTTCTGTTTAGAATTATTAGCAATTGCCCGACCTTTTTCCATAACTAATAAATTCTCACATATTCGATAGGCTTCATCCATATTGTGGGTAACAAAAATTGTCACGCCATCGTAATTACTTAAAGTTTTGATCATCTGACGTTCTAATTGAGCGCGTAGATGGGTATCAAGGGCAGAAAAAGGCTCATCTAATAATAAAGCTTCCGGACGACTAGCTAAAGCGCGAGCGATGGCGACCCGTTGCTGTTGTCCCCCCGATAATTGATGGGGATAACGGTTTTCCATGCCGGGTAACTGCACTAATTCTAATTGGTTGGCAATCTGCTGTTTAATAACTTTTTTAGATAAGTTTTTGGGGAGACTAAAAGCGATATTTTCTGCCACGGTGAGATGGGGAAAAAGGGCATAATTCTGCACCACAAAACCGATACGACGCTGACGACTGGGGAGATTAATTCCCTTTTCGGAATCGAAGAGAATGCGCCCATTTAAGACAATACGACCCCTTGAGGGCGTTTCCACACCAGCCAGCGATCGCAAAATCAGGCTTTTTCCCGACCCCGAAGCCCCTAATAGTCCTAGGGGCTGATTTTGGCAGTTAAAAGTTACCGAGAGGTTAAAACCGGGTAAATATTTCTCTATATCAACAAATAAGCCTATTTTATCCCTATAATGCTGATTTTCAGCTTCTAAAAGGGCAAAATCGCGACCCTGCCAGGGTTGCAGCCAGTCCTCCATCTCGTTAGGTTTGCTTTCTCCCGGTCGTCCTAATTGCTGTTTGCGTTGACTTTGCCAGAGATTAACGGCGATAATTCCCGATAGGGAGATTAATATGATGATAAACACCCATATCCAAGCCTCAGTCATCGCTCCTGCTTCCACAGCGAAGAAAATCGCCATCGGGATAGTTTGAGTTTGCCCCGGAATATTACCCGCTAACATCAAAGTCGCCCCAAATTCTCCCAAAGCACGGGCAAAAGCTAGGGTTAATCCTGCTAATACCCCGGGGAAGGAGAGGGGCAAAAGTAGGCGCCAGAATATTTTCCCTTCCGATGCCCCCAGGGTGCGGGCAACCTGTAAAAGATTGGCATCCACCTGTTCAAAAGCGCCGAGGGTGGTTTTGTACATCAGGGGAAAAGCTACCACCGTCGCGGTGATGATGGCGGCATACCAAGTAAAAACGATGGGAAAATTGAATAAGTCTAATAACTGTCCTAATAGTCCGTTTTTGCCGAATAGGAGCAGTAAAATGAAGCCTAGCACCGTCGGGGGCAAGATTAAGGGCGCGACGAAAACTCCCTCGATTAGGGATTTCCACCGTCCGCGATAGCCCAACATCCAATAAGCGGCGGCAATACCGAGAAAAAAGATGATTATCAGGGCAATGGTGGCGGTTTTCAGGGATATCCATAGGGGGGAAAAGTCTGGCATTTTTCAGGGGTCAGGGGTTGGGTTTTGGGGTTTTGGGGTTTTGGGGTGTTGGAGTGTTGGGGTGTTGGAGTGTTGGGGTGTTGGGGTTTTAGTTGAAATTCCCCACTACCCCACTTCCCCACTTCTCCACTTCTCCACTTCTCCACTTCCCCACTTCCCCACTTCCCCACTTCTCCACTTCCCCTAAATTATCTGGCTATTCCGAAGCCGAATTTTTCAAAAATGTTTTTAGCGGCTGTGCTGGTGAGATATTGGGCGAAAGTCTTGGCAGCTTGCGGGTTTTTACTGGCTTTGATCACAGCTATCGGGTAAATAATCGGAGAATGGAGATTATTGGCAGCCGTAGCCACTACTTTTACCCGGTCGGAAATTTTGGCATCGGTGATGTAAACAATGCCAGCATCGGCGTTACCAGTTTCTACGGCGGCGAGAACATTACGGACGGAGTTGGCCAAGACCAGTTTTGGTCTTATTTGCTCTAAAATGCCGAGATTTTTCAGAACTTCTTCGCTGTACTGACCGACGGGAACGCTGCGCGGTTCACCCACGGCAATTCTTTGGACATTACTGTTAGTCAGGGAACGAAAATCGCTGATTTTTAGGGTGGAATTCTTGGGAACGATTAAAACTAGGCGATTAGTGAGCAGGTTTCTTCTGGTACTTCTATCGATTAAACCAGCTTTTGCTAAAGCGTCCATTTGCTTAGTGGCAGCCGAGAGGAAAACATCGGCCGGCGCACCTTGTGTAATTTGCTGTTGCAAAGCTCCCGACGCACCGAAGTTATAATTAACTTTAATGTTGCCATGGGCTTTTTCAAACCCCGGCTTGATTTCTTCTAGGGCATCTTTGAGACTAGCGGCGGCGGAAACTAGAATTGTCTGGGTTTGTGCAGTGGCGATAGTAGATGAAAAAAGGTTTATGTCTGGAGATAATAAGCAACTAAGGGCAATTGAGCCGATAAAAGCCAGAAAATATCGTCTTTTCATCAAGATTGATAGCAAGCGATCGATATTTATATTTCTATCACAACCAATCCACCGCCCAAAATCTGCATCTAGGGTTTGCGGCAAAAAGTTTTTCGTGGGGTGTGGGGTGTGGGGTGTGGGGTGTGGGGAGATGGGGGAGTGGGGAAGTGGGGGTGTGGGGAGAAAAAAGCTGAATACTATCTCCTGAATACTGACCCCTGAATCCTAGAACTTAGGGAATCCTGTGAATTTTGAGGAAATTGGTGCCTTTAGTTTTCTGCATGGGAATTCCCGCCATAATCAGGATTTTATCGCCCGATTGCGCTAGATTTTTCTGAAGCAGAATTGATTCCGTTTGCTTTAACACATCCTCAAAGACGGACACCTGATGATCAAGAAGAATCGGGATCACACCCCAGACTAGATTGAGACGGTGATAGACTCGTTTATTGGGAGTCATGGCAATGACGGGAACCGAGGGACGTTCCTTAGAAGCCAGTAGCGAAGTGTAGCCAGAGGTGGTAAAAGTGACAATATAACGGAGATCAAGGGTTTGATCGATCGCCACTAAAGCCTCACTGAGAGCGTGAGTTTCATCGGACTGATTGGGGGGAGCATTATCAAACTTCACATCCGCTTCCACATCATGGGCGATTTTGGCCAACATAGCCACAGCTTTGACGGGAAAATCTCCCACTGCTGATTCCCCCGATAACATCACCGCATCGGTTCCATCGATAATCGCATTAGCCACATCACTAGCCTCGGCCCGAGTCGGTCGGGGATTGTTAATCATGCTTTCTAACATCTGGGTGGCAGTGATGACGGGAATAGTTTTCATGTTGCAGAGTTTGATAATGCGTTTTTGCAACATGGGGACTTTTTCGGGACTTAATTCTACCCCCAAATCGCCCCGGGCCACCATAATTCCGTCACATTCCTCGATAATTGACTCCAAATTTTCGATCGCTTGCGGTTTTTCAATTTTAGCCATCACTGGCATATCCGCATGATTTCTCTCGGCTAAAAATGTCTTAATCGCCTTGATATCTTCTCCTTTACGAACAAAACTGAGGGAAACCCAATCAACCCCCTGAGAAAGACCAAATTCTAGGTCTTGTTTGTCTTTTTCGGTCATGGAAGGTAAGCGCAAATTGAGACGGGGTAGATTGACTCCCTTGCGACTTTTGAGAATTCCTCCCTCCAACACTTGACATTTTAGGTCTTTTCCGTTAATTTCAACGATTTTTAGCTCTAATAAGCCATCATCAAGGAGAATTTGCTCACCTAACTTGGCTTCCTCGGCCAGATAGGGATAATCGATCGAAACGGTGTTCGGTTCTCCCCGATACTCATCCATGGGTACAAGGGTGAGATAATCGCCGTCGTTGATGGTAATGGAACCATTGGGGAGATTACCGACGCGAATTTTCGGCCCTTGTAAATCTTGCAGGAGAGTGATAGGATTGTCTAATTCTTGAGAAATTTGCCGTAAAAGGGTAACAACTCTCGCATGATCTTCGTAGCTACCGTGGGAAAAGTTTAGCCGCGCTACATTCATCCCCGCACCGATCATCTGCTTGAGGACTTCTGGCGAATTACTGGCAGGGCCGATCGTGGCTACGATCTTAGTTCTATGGGTAATAATTGACATGGAACCCTTACTAATCGATCTTGGGACGATTACATGATATTCACTTTAGGTTAACTAAAAGTGAAGTGGAAAACAAATTAAGCTTTTCCACAGACTTGCAATCGCTCCCGGTCCGCTCCTGAGCAGTCAGGAGTCAGCTATCAGCAGCAACCGTTGAGAGCTTTCACGGTAGGATGAAGTAATAACCATCTCCGCTCGTTTAGATTTCGTTATGACCAACACATTAGACGATAAAGCCATAGTCAAGGACTATTTTAACGCCACAGGATTCGATCGCTGGCGCCGGATTTATGGGGATGGCGAAGTTAACAAAGTACAAAAAGATATTCGCATCGGTCATCAACAGACGATCGATACCGTTATCGGTTGGTTAGAAAGTGATGACAATTTGCCTAATCTCTCGATCTGTGATGCCGGTTGTGGAGTCGGGAGTCTTAGTATTCCCCTCGCTAAAGCGGGCGCAACTATTTTCGCCAGTGATATTTCTGAGAAAATGGTGACAGAAGCCAAGGAAAGAGCAGCCAAAGAGTTAGCAGATACCAGTAAACTCACCTTTGCCGTTCAAGATTTAGAAGCATTAACCGGCCAATATCACACGGTCATCTGTGTTGATGTTCTTATTCACTATCCCACAGAAGAAGCCTTAGGAATGATTAAACACCTGGGATCCCTAGCTCAATCCCGTTTAATCCTCAGTTTTGCCCCTAAAACCTGTTTATTAACCATTCTCAAGAAAATTGGTCAATTTTTCCCCGGTCCGAGTAAAACCACTCGTGCCTATCAACACAAGGAAAAAACTATTGTCGCCGCTCTCAACGAAAATGGCTTTAAAATTGAACGGACGAGTATGACTAGCACTCGTTTCTATTTTTCCCGTATCCTCGAAGCTGTCCGCAGTGAATAAATAATGGCAGTCACCATCAGCAAATTAATCGAGTGGAAGCAGCAAAAACGCGCGATTGTTACTCTCACAGCTTGGGATTATCCGATCGCGCGACTGCTCGATCGGGCGGGAATTGATATTATCTTGGTAGGTGATTCCTTAGCTATGACCGCTTTGGGCTATCCTACCACTTTACCGATCACCCTAGAGGCGATGATTCACCACGCGGCGGCCGTGTCTCGCGGGGTAAAACAAGCTTTAGTTGTCTGTGATTTGCCTTTTCTCAGCTATCAGGAAAGTGTCAGTCAGGCAATTCACTCGGCAGGAAGGATGTTAAAGGAAGCAGGAGTGCAAGGGGTAAAATTAGAGGGAGGTTATCCCGCTATGATCGAGACTATTAGCCGTTTAACCGAGATAGGCATCCCTGTTATGGGTCATATCGGATTAACTCCCCAGTCGGTCCATCGGTTAGGATACCGTCAGCAGGGAAAAACTCCATCGGATGCACAAAGATTAATCGAGGAAGCTTTAGCCTTGGAGAAAGCGGGAGTATTTGCCCTGGTTTTGGAACATATTCCCGCCAATTTAGCCGCTACTATTACCGATAAATTGACTATACCGACGATTGGTATCGGTGCGGGGGAGGATTGTGATGGTCAGGTGTTAGTAACGGCGGATATTCTAGGATTAACCGAAAAAGCTCCCCCTTTTGCCAAAGTTTATGCTAATTTAAGCGAGACAATTACAAAAGCAGTGGTGGAATTTGCCAAGGATGTGAGGGGAAATGAATAGCGGCGAAAAAGCTACTTTTGGGGCCGGCTGTTTTTGGAAAACCGAGGACTCATTTCGGCGTTTACCCGGGGTTTTAGCGACTTCTGTGGGTTATATGGGGGGAAATTTCCCCAATCCTAGTTATCTCGATGTGTTATCGCGAATTACCGGTCATGCGGAAGTGGCACAAATTGCCTATAATCCCCAAGAGATAAGCTACGAGGCGTTATTAGCCGTTTTTTGGTCAATCCATGATCCGACTCAGTTAAATCGCCAAGGACCGGACCGGGGAGAACAATATCGATCGATTATTTTTTATCACACCCCGGAACAAAAGTTAATCGCCACTGCTTCCAAGCGTCAACTACAACTATCGGGAAAGTTTCAGCAGGATATCGTTACTTTGATCGAACCCGCAGGAGATTATTATCTGGCCGATCAGTCCCATCAACAGTATTTGGAGAAAAAACAGGCTCGATCGGTCGCGGATTTCCAGAAGAAAATATAAATACAGGTTCGGGGTATAATGTAAAGTTGCTTTCGCAGGAGATCAGGAAAAATGCCCGAGGCGGTCGGAGTCATTCAAACGTTGGGTTTTCCCCCCGTTTTAGCGGCGGCGGATGCCATGGTTAAAGGGGGACGAGTCACCCTAGTTTATTTTGATCTAGCGGAAAGGGGCGAATTTTTGGTGGCGATTCGCGGTCCGATTTCCGAGGTTAAACCAGCAGTAGAGGCAGGATTAGCGGCGGCGATGACCGCTTTTGGTGGTAATGTGGTCAGTCATTACATCGTACCGAATCCTCCAGAAAATGTACTGGCAGTTTTACCAGTGCAGCATACGCCTAAGTCAGACCGTTTTCGCAGTTAATTTCCCTAGCGATTTACCCCAAACTAGACTATAGTTAAAGACTGGAAAATAGATTGGATTCTATCAATTAAACTTATCTGATTTTTGTTATTAGGAGTTAATTTATGACAGCCCAACCCGCGGTGGGATCGATCGAGACCAAAGGTTTCCCCGGTATTCTAGCGGCCGCCGATGCGATGGTAAAAGCAGGACGGATCACGATTGTTGGTTATTTAAGGGCAGGAAGCGCCCGTTTTACCCTCAATATTCGTGGGGATGTACAGGAGGTAAAAACCGCTATGGCTGCCGGCATTGAAGCCGTCAATAAAACCGAGGGGGCAGCTTTAGAAACCTGGGTAATTATTCCCCGTCCTCACGATAACGTGGTGGCTATTTTACCGATCGATTATAGCGAGGCAGTGGAACCTTTTCGCGCTGCCGCCGACGGTGCGATGGCACCGATTCGTCGTTAATATTCAAGGTCAATTTTTTGTTACTGGTTGGAACTTGTCTAGTTCCAACTTAGTTTTTGATGATGATTTAAGTTTTAGTCAGAAAACCGAATTTGATAATTGCTGCAACAGTTGCACCGATAACAGTGACTATCAAAGCCCATATTTGAGCCGTTGCCGTTTCTTTCAAGTCTTTGACATCTTCTTTGATTTGGGAAACTTCGGTCTCTATTTTCGGCAATACTTCTAGTTTTGTTTCGATTCCCTTCAGGTTTCTGACATCCTCTTTGAGTTGGGAAACTTCGGCCTCTATTTTCGGCAATACTTCTAGTTTTGTTTCGATTCGCTCTAACCGATTGTCAAGTTTAGCGAGAATATCTTTTAAGTCAGTTTCAATGATCATAGGGTTACTCATGGGGAGATTCCTAGATTTTTATGGCTTTGTTTATCGTCAGGTTTGGGAATCGCCGTCTGTTTTACGGCGGCGAGGATGTCAGGTCTTACTCGACTCGATTAAAGCGCTAGTCAACCCTTCTAGGGTGTATTCTTGCGCCTCGATATCAACACGACCAAATAACTCTTGACAGGTTTTTGAAGTTTGCGGACCGATAGAAGCCAGACAAACTTTTTCTAATAGGGAATTAACCGATAATTCTGCCGTTTCTTGCAGCAATAACCGATAAAAATTCTGGACGGTTTTGGAACTGGCAAAGGTGACTATATCGACTTTCCCATCTCGAAACGCTTCCCAGATGCCACTATCCATGCGTGCCGGACATCCGGAATAATATGCGGCCACTTCCGTCACCTGACCAGCTTTGGCCGTTAATTCCTTAACTAATATGTCTCTGCCTCCCGTTTCCACGCGAGGAAAGAGGAATTTTTGCCCCCTAATCGGGTCGGGAAACTCGTTTACCAAGGCATCGGCGACAAAATCCCCCGGGATAAAATCCGCTTTTAATCCCCGTGAGTGCAAAACTTGGCTGGTTTTTTTGCCCACCACGGCGATTTTTACGGTCGCTAAAGCCCTAGCATCTTTTCCCCAAAATGTCAAGCGATCAAAGAAAAAATTAACAGCATTGGCAGAAGTTAAAATCAGCCAATCAAACTCTTGTAACTGAGCGATGGCATCGTCTAAACCTTGCCAACGGTCGGGGGGACGAATCTCTAAAGCGGGCATTTCTAGGACTTCTGCGCCTTGATTTTGCAAAATTTCGCTAAATTGACTCGTTTGCTCGGCGGCACGGGTAATAACAATAGTTTTACCTCCTAGGGGTGGGGGAGAGGACATAATCGCCAGATCCACAACTTGACCAATGACCATAATAGAGGGTGAGAGGGACACCCCGGCGGTTTGAGCGAGAATATTTTCTAAAGTGCCGCGCCAAATTTGTTGATCCTTGCGTCCCGCCTGGCGGATAATAGCGATCGAGTCGTGAATATTTCGCCCATTTTGGCATAATTTCTCGATAATTTGCCCTAAAGACTGACCAGCCATCAATAGCACCAGTGTATCAATTTTAGCTAAAGCTGACCAATCGAGAGACTCGGGATCGTGAGCGCTCAAGACCGCAAAACAGCGACTAATATCCTTTTCCGTCAGGGGAATTCCGGCCAATAAAGGAGCGGCCAAAGCGGAGGAAATACCGGTTATCAATTCAAAATCACAGCCAGCCCGCTTTAAGGCTAACATTTCAGGATATACTCGCCCAAAAACCCCCGGATCACCACTTTTAAGCCGAATAACTCGTTTTCCCTCTTGACAATAATTAACCAATATCCGATTAATCTGATTTTGCTCGGCGCCGGGTTGTCCTCCCCGTTTGCCCACATCGACTAAAACACAGGTTTTCGGCACGAGGGAGAAGATTTGACTATCCACTAGGGCATCATACAGCAAAACCTCGGCCGTGGCTAAAATTGCTCGCGCTTGCAGGGTGAGAAAACTGCTCTGACCGATTCCCGCACCGAGAAGATAAACTTTACCCCGGGGATAGACGACTCCTGACATAATCGCAAATTTGGGTTTAATCTTTAATTTAGCACTTGGAGAAGAAACAAATTACTAGCGCAACCAGGGCAGCAGTAAAGTGACGAAATAATATACTAGGGGAGCGGTGAAGACATAACTATCAGTGCGATCAAGTATACCACCGTGACCGGGGATTAACTGCCCGGAATCCTTGACCCCGGCATCGCGTTTCATCATCGATTCGGTCAAATCGCCCAATAAACTGACAATACCAATTAATAAGCCCAAAATTAAGCCCGTCAGCTGCCAATAGGGCCAATCTAAATACCAAGCACCCACCTCGGCCACCGCTATACTGCCTAAAATGCCAAAAAAGGAACCTTCCACGGTTTTTTTGGGACTAATCAGCGATAAGATGGTTTTACCTAACCATTTTCCCATGATATAAGCTCCGATATCGGCGGCCCAAATGCAACCGAAAGCTAGAAAAGTCACCGTCAAAGCGGCCGGGAATAATTTCGGTTCCATCCACGATTCTGGCCAATATCCCATCAGGGGTAAGTTACTGGCCATAGCCACGGGACCACTTTCAGGAGAAAAACCGACCCGTAAACGAATCCAATAACTAGGTAAGTAACCACCATAAAACAGACCGAGAATTGAGGTGGAAATGTCGGCAATTGTCGCCATTTTGGGCTGAAAGAGCAGATAAAAACAAATTAACGCCCCAGCGAGGGGAAACATGGCATCGGTGAGGGGGGCTGCCATAGTTGCCGTCAGTAGTAATAATTGCGAAACTACGAGAGTGGTTTTAGCGGCCGGTTCAATGCCTTTAGCGCGAACTAAGCGAAAATACTCCAATTGTCCCAAAAAGACGATAACACCGATGCCGAGGGTGAAATACCAACCCCCAACGATAATAATTCCCAGTGCGAAGGCAATAGCAAAAATAGCGCTGACAATGCGTGGCCAAGGCATGGTTAATCCAGAGAAGTTAGGCGGCATTGTCATAATTATATAGATTAAGAAAACTTTATGGAAGGTTATCCCCAATTAAAGTTTATCGCCACTCAGGATGAACATGGGATCAACGGCGGCAAAAACTTGGTGAATACCCCTAGTTTCTAGGCGATTTACTGCCGCTTGGACAATCTCGATATTACGCGCCTGTAAATTAGAAAAGCCTTCGGAAAATTGATAGAGGGTTTCTAAATTATTGGCCGTAGCCACGATGCGGCCGTTGGGTTTCAGGTATTGCCACACTTCTTGCAGAACCGATTTAATCGGTTTGCCGCCCTCGATACAGACGCGATCGGGTGCTAGGGATATATTGGGCAGACAATCGGGCGCGCTGCCTTCAAAAACTGTAACATTTTTTACCCCGAAGCGATCGCAATTACGGCGGATTAAACTCGCCACTTCTTCATCCCTTTCAATGGCAATAATCGGACTATTGGGGCATAATAAGCCAATTTCAACGGGAATAGTGCCGGTTCCCGCCCCGATATCCCAGAAAACCCCCCCATCACCTAACCTCAAAGCGGAAATCATCAATAATCTCACCTCGCGTTTACTCAAGGGAATCCCAGGCAAACGTTCAAACAATTCATCGGGAATACCGGGGGTTTTATATAACCAAGTCATGGGGAATCAATTATTGAGAAGCTTCACTACCAAGCATTATTATATAAATTTGTCCAAGTTTCTTTATTAAGTAAACAGGGACTTTTCTAGTGGGACTTAGGCGTTTTCGGTCAGCAAAAAAGGCTCAAACCATTACGGGACAAAGGGTTAACCTCGATTGAAGATTTTCCTTGATATATCTGGGTTTCAGCGATTTTGGGCTTCTCGAAGTAAATCCCAAGCGGGGATTGGAGTTGAGGCTTTTCTCGATTTGTTTTTTGTCTAAGTCCCACTAGAGATAAAATCCTAATTATAGGAAACTATTACCGAAAATGTCGGATGAATGCCCCCGCTACATTTTTTGACAAGATACTCACCTTTGCGGGGGATGAAATCCGACCAGAATATCAACCGCGTAGCATCGGTTTAATTCCATCATCTGTGGGTAAACTGTGTTATATTTAATTTAGCCAATGG
>VYLJ01000005.1_pt1 | contig 72552 bp, 44 predicted proteins | sample 5114331 | NCBI WGS metagenome assembly VYLJ01 (sample SAMN12291791, study PRJNA351875) | freshwater metagenome | isolation source: freshwater lake | place: USA: Michigan, MSU2 Lake | collected 2011-08-16
GGAAAAATAGGTTGTAATGGGAGACTCTTTGTTTTCCTAGACAAAAATAATTACTTTTTCAAAAAAACACTTTTCTATTTTTTTGTTGGGTATTTTATTCTCTGGAAGTCCCTAACTCACCATATACGTTGCGCTTACATTCATTTTTTACTTTCGCTTTCCGAGTGGTTGCCTATACCAGTCTGGCAGATTCAAATCGCTAACTCTTGCTGCCTGCTTGTCTGTGCCTTAGTCTTTGTAGCGACGCTGCTACCAGTTTCTTCCCGACGGGAGTTTCACCTCTACTAGCATGAGATCGACGCGACCAACCTTGTTCTTGTTCGCATTGCTGGTGTCATATCATATTTTAGGATACATGAGATTAAAATCTCGCTCCTTGTTTTCATACTTGGGCTGAAGCCACAAGGCTTTCAACGGCAAGAATTTAGGTAACTCATGGGATTCTCCTAATCGCTAGATAAATTTACAGAAATAATAGAACATTAGTATTAATAACGTAGGGGTCCACCGTAACCACCGTATAAACCGACTCCGCGGGTACCGGCCCCCACCCCGTAAAAGCCAGGACCGACACCACCACCAACACCAATCCAATCGATAAATAGGGAAGTTGCCCCGCCGGCCTTGGGTAGAGTCCCTTCGATTAGCTTGTAGCTATAAATCAAGTCCTTGCCATCGATGACGGGATTGCTAATCTCGACGACAACTATAGTATTGTCTTGACGACCAGGTTCGTAGACTGAGAGGGTCGCATTGGGGGGATCGTTAGCAAAATTATCTTTTCCTGCCCTGGCTGTCCACTCATCCATATAGGCGGCCATGGTCAGATTACCAGCAATCCGGTTCGGGCGATCGGAAAAGTATAATGTCTGTTTGTTGACGTTCACCAAGCGAATTGTTTTTGTGACGGGATCTACCTGAATATCTTCTGCCGTTTGCACGAACATTAACTGCACTTTTTCTTGAGCAGGAGTAGTCTGGGCTACAGAAATATTGGGCATCCCCCAGCTAGTGATTGCCATGGCCGCTACTCCCAGAAAAAGTGTATAACGAAAACGCTTCAGGGATTTGGTCAATTGATGAGAATTTTTCATGATTGCTCTCCTTAATACCCAGTTTAAATAGACAACAGCTGATAGCGTTTCTCATCAAGATGAAGTATGACGGGATTTGGCGTCATCTCCGGACGACCAGCTACTGTTCCGGCGTTCCGCAGTTCCGTCCTTTCCTAAAACCAGAGACTTCCTACCTCACCATTAAGATAACGCTATATTTGATATTTCCAGTAATTTTCTTAGCCAATATTTAGACTAATTAGGGCTGGCTGAATAAATCTAAAAACCTTGTTGGATAAGACTTTTAGACTTTTTTGCCCTCAAAAAGTTCCGGGCATGGGAGTGATCGGGGGGAAAATTCAGGTACTTTTTCTCTGAAAATTAGGTAATTGACCACCTGAAAATCGGTAAAACCCCACACCCCACACCCTACACCCTGTCCCCACGAAAAACTTTTTGCCGCAAACCCTAGATAAAACTATCATTGCGGTTAGTTTTTGCTATAGAAAATCAAACCTCCTGGAAAAGTAAGTTATCGAGGCACTATCTGGTCAAAATATCTAAAAATTCCGATAAATTTGACATAATCTTAGATTTTATCGGTAGGATAGTTGTCTCTTGTCTTTTTTATCCTCCTGTCTCCTGTCTCCTATCTCCTGTCTCCTGACTCCTCACTAACTACGACAATTTTTGATTTTTGCAGGAGATCTATTAAACATTGGCTCGCCAGCGATCGCGATTCCTCCCCTAAGACCGAATAAGCGAAACCGTTGATCGCAAGTCCCCTTTTCTACTGCCGGGCCATGATAATTTTCAGACGTTCCTCCTGGTCGATCAGGTGGTCATGAGCGTCCGTACCCACATCCAGTTGAACCCAACCGATCTTGCCGGTGAAACGACTGGTTTTCGAGGTATATTCCGCCGCTACGGGGGTACCGGATTCGTAGCCGATATCCGTGGTCTCGTCCGCAGAGAAAATAAAAGCCTGAGTTCGTTCTACCCGACCCGTACCCACCAGTTGACCGTCGTAGTAGAGGGTGACATTTCCCCCCCGTCCTAAACCACCGCCATCGTAGGCAAACTCCATCCGTACCTGATGCTTACCGGCCGGGATCGTCTCCGTCGCCTCGGTGACAAAACTTTGAATCCCCAGCACGTTATAGACGAACTTGGCTTTTCCGTCGTGGGTATAGACACTCCAACCACCGAAGCGGCCGCCTTGGGCGATAATCACCCCGTCCGCGCCTTCCGGGGGAATGTTCAGTTCCGCCGTCACCGAGAAGGATTTATTTTTGATGTTGATGACGCTATTTTCAGACAAACGCCCCATCCCGGCAAAGAATAATTGCGAGTTTCCCCGCACGAGGGTAGGCCGGCCAGCGGTGGCGGGATCGACCCGTTCCACTTGGCGATCGTCTAGGGGCAGTACATTATACTTAACCGCCTCGATCAGAAATTGTCGCTGTAGTTCGTGCAGTTTCTCTGGCATTTCCCGGGAGAGATCCCGAGCTTGCGTCCCATCCGTACTGCCGTCGTATAGTTCCCAGATATCATCGTCGAAAGGAACCATCGTCTGTCCAGTCATAATCCACGGGGTGCGGTGCTTGGTAATCGCACTCCAACCCTTGTAATAGATGCCCCGATTGCCAAACATCTCGAAATACTGCACATCGTGACGTTCGGGGGCGGCCGCGTCGTTAAAGGTATAAACCATATTCGTACCCTCGTAGGGACTTTGTAGGACACCGTTAACCATAGTCGGTTCGGGAATTCCCGCTACTGCCAACACCGTCGGGGCCACATCGATCAGATGACAGAACTGATGGCGAATCCCACCTTTTTCCGTGATGATTTTGGGATAACGAACAATCGTACCGTTGCGGGTCCCGCCCCAGTGAGAAGCGACCTGCTTCGTCCATTTGTAGGGGCTACTCATCGCCCAAGCCCAACCGACCGCGTAGTGATTATAGGAATCGGGCGCGCCGAAGTCATCCAGTTTCGAGAGGAGAAATTCCGGGGTTTCTAGACCCGCTAACCCGTTAAAGTTGGCCATCTCGTTAAACGCGCCCTGAAGCGTTCCCTCGGCGGATGCGCCGTTATCGCCGATGATGACGTAAACGAGCGTATCGTCGAGGATTTCTAGATTTTCTAAGGCTTGAATCACCCGTCCCACCTGCTCATCGGTATGTTCCAGAAAGGCGGCGTACACCTCCATCTGGCGCTCTAATACCGGCTTCAGGCGATCATCCATGTCATCCCAGGCGGGAATTTCGGCGTGACGGGGGGTGAGTTCGGCATTTTGGGGAATTACGTCCAGTTCTTTCTGTCGGGCAAAGGTAATCTCCCTCTGGTGATCCCAACCGTGAGCGAATTGGCCCCGATACTTGTCGATCCATTCCTTGGGGACGTGGTGGGGGGCATGGGTCGCGCCGGGGGCGAAGTACATAAAGAAAGGCTTATCGGGGGCGAGGGCTTTTTGTTGACTGACCCAAGCGATCGCTCGATCAGCCAGATCTTCGGTCAGGTGATACCCTTCCTCCGGGGTTTTCGGCGGTTCGATCGGGGTTGTTCCCTCGTACAGTGCCGGCTCCCACTGGTTATTCTCGCCACCGATAAAGCCGTAGAAATACTCGAATCCACCCCCGCCAGAGGGCCAAGCGTCAAACGGGCCGATCGGGCTGGTTTGCCAAACCGGTACCTCGTGGCACTTACCGAACTGCGCCGTGGAATAGCCGTTCAGCTTCAGGGTCAAGGCGAGGGGTGCTTTGGTGTTGGGACGAACGGAACTCTGCCCGGGGGCGGAGGTGGCGGTTTCGGTGATGTTGCCCATGCCGACCGAGTGATGATTCCTTCCAGAGAGCAAAGCCGCGCGGCTGGGAGAGCAGAGGGCAGTGGTATGAAAACGGGTATATTTTAGCCCCTGTGCCGCTAATCGCTCGAAAGTGGGGGTATTGCACGGGCCACCGAAGGCACTGGAGGCTCCGAAGCCCACGTCATCGAGCAGCACGATCAGCACGTTGGGCGCGCCGGCCGGCGGTCGGATATCTCGAATCGGGGGATAGTCAGTGTCCGGATTCTTCGCGTCGTAGGTGGTTAGACCGAAGGGGGTTAAGTCGGGAATCGGTAGAATTTGGCGTTGAATCGGCTTATCTTGGGACATCGTTCATTTCCTCCGGTAAATTTTTTCGAGAATCGATTAGGTCGAGAAATATTTAAATTTGTTAATTTCTCTTGACAGAATGCCTAATTTGTACTGTTGAAGCGCATCGTTCGGGCCATTGACTATCCTATCGCTTGCCAAAATCGATAATCTCTCGACTTTGCCAAAACTCGCACAGGCTCGGCAAGATGGGGGATCAATCCCCCACGACGAGGTCATTCGGAAACGCGATTATTCCGTTGTGCCTCCCATAATTTCTGTTCGTCCCCCGGGGACAGTTTCGGACGGTTGACGGTAAGGGTTAATTGATCCAACGTACCGTTGAACCGGAAGGGAACTTGATAGTCTGCGTCTTCCACGGGAGTCCCCGTATCCGCGCCGACATCGAAGTTTTCGTCCCATTGAAGGATCAGGGGTAGAGTTCGCTCCATCTTTTGAGTCGCTACCGTTTGACCGTCCACTTTCAATACGCCAGTTCCACTCTGACCGATACCGCTTAGGTTGTTAAAAGCGAGCGTTCCCATGCCGAGGCCGTCGTAGGTAAAATCGAACTCCAGAAGGTGTTTCCCAGGCGATAACGCGGTCGTTCCCTCCCAGCGCGGCCGTTTTAGGTCTACCAGATTCCAGAGGAAGACCGGTTTCCCCTTCAGCAGGTAAAATCCTTACCCACCGAAGCGCCCCCCCTGAGTGACGATCATGCCGTTCCCGCCATCGGCTGGAACTTCGACTTCGGCCTTGAAGTTATCTCAAATGTCGGGGTGAAGACCCGAAGTGCTTAGCGACGGGATGAAACCCCGACCAATATAAAACAGCGAAGCACGACACTTCGACAGAGCTTCGGTGGCCACTAAAATCTCGACAATCTCTGCTCTACAGTTTAACATAAAATAAGTTGTTTGAGGTCGATAAACAATGATTGTCTTAGAAATGAAAGCCGTGGTCAAACCAAGTCAGTGTTCTGCCATAGATGAAGCTATTCGTACAGTACAATTCATCAGAAATAAGGCTTTAAGGCTTTGGATGGATGCCAAACAAGAGGATAAAGTAGATAAATATTCTCTCAATAAATATTGTTCTCGCCAAACAGTTCAAGTTTGTCGATACTGTAAATTCTACTGCTAGACAAGCATCTGCTGAACGAGCATGGTCGGCTATTCCTCGTTTCTATGACAATTGTAAGAAAAAGGTTAAAGGTAAAAAAGGTTATCCTAAATTCCAAAAGAATAATCGTTCTGTGGAATATAAAAACTGTGGAGGTCAACTATCGGAGGATAGAAAGAAAATAACTTTCACAGATAAGAAAAATATTGGCACGGTTAAACTGAAAGGAACCAGAGACCTAAACTTTTACCCTATAGACCAAATTAAACGAGTTAGGATTGTTAAACGAGCAGACGGTTACTATGTCCAATTCTGTCTTAGCGTTGATATTCGGGAATATGCGAAACCGTTAGAGCCGACTAAAAGATGTGTGGGATTGGATGTAGGTTTAAAAGTTTTCTACGCTAACAGTGATGGGGAAACGGTAGAGATACCGCAATACTATCGCCAGGCAGAAAAAAGATTAAACCGTTTGACCCCCTCTTGCCCCCCGACGTCGGGAAGGGCTGAATAATCTTTGCTGTCAAAGCGCATCAACCTGACGCAAGAAAAATTGATTTTTGTAAATAATAATTTCAACTCGCTCGCTACTAGCATAGGATAGAAACGTCGAATTTTCAGGAGGAGTGACGATGAAAGACAGTTCTATATTCCGACGTTTCCCGCAGCTATTCGCGGGTTTGTCGGTGCTATCGATCGCTCTCGTCTTGAGTTCTTGGATAGCGGCGCGCTCCCTCTTAGCGGTGAAACGGGCCAGCGATGTTTTTGTCGTGACTGGTTCGGCAAAAAGGGCGATTACATCCGATTATATTCTCTGGCGTTTATCGGTTTCCAGTCAACAACCCACCGCCCGCGAAGCCTACCGCGATCTGATCCGGCAAACCGAGCGGATACGAGCTTATCTCAAAGAAAAACAAGTTCCCGACGACGCAATCACCACCAACGCGATCGAGACGATGGCGATTCCCGAAGTAACAGCTAACGGCCAGGAAACTGGGCAAATTCTTGCCTATCGCCTCAGCCAACGCTTCGAGATCCGAGCGGGGGATGTGGCCCGTTACACGGAACTTTCTAGGCAGGTAACGGAATTGATCGAGGAGGGAATTAGCCTCGTCTCTGAACCCCCCCAATACCTTTACACCCAACTCGATAAGCTGCGGGTGGAAATGGTGGCGGCAGCGACCAAGGATGCGAGAGCCAGAGCCGAAGCGATCGCCAGTAGTACTGGCAGTCGGGTGGGAAGGGTGCGCGATGCGAAAACGGGAGTTTTTCAGATCACCTCGCGCAATTCCACCGACGTGAGCGATTCGGGAATTTACGACACTTCCTCGATCGACAAAGATATTACTGCGGTCGTTTCGGTGACGTTCGGGATCGAGTGAATTACAAGACAATCCTTAGTGCTGTCCAGACAGGGGAGCCTCTGTGCTAGAGCTAGACTTGACGATGACAGCGATATGAACTAAGCTAATCCGCTTCGCTGAGATTAGCGTTTCCAAAACTAATCTCGCAGATTTTGCGCTTTTGACGCTTCCTTTGGCAGACTTACCGTTTGAGCCTAAATCCTGTTATAATAGGGTAAATAAAAACAATGAGATAAAATGCCCAAGAAAGCTTACTTAGCCGAACATCTAAGTTCAGAGGAACTGAAAGATAGATACAGAAGAAGTCAAGACTCAGTAGAAACAAGAAGATGGCAATTATTGTGGAAAATATCGTTAGGATGGACAATCAAAAATGCTGCAGTAGCTGTAGGATTAGATTATCAATATAGTTTTAGAATTCTCAAAAGATATAATGAATTAGGGGAAGAAGGAGTTAAAAATCTCAAGAAAAAAAGTGTGGAACATCGGAGAGGAAAAGAACCTTTATTGAAGGAAGAACAATTGCAAAAATTAAAAGAAGAACTGAAAAAACGTCCTGCCGATGGAGGAATCTGGACAGGTCCGAAGGTGGCTAGATGGATAGAAAAGGAAACGGGACGAGAAAAAGTTTGGAATCAAAGGGGATGGGATTACTTAAAAAAAGTGCAGATATTCTTGTCAAAAACCGAGACCAAAACATAAAAAGGGAGACCCAGTTAAACCAGAAAAATTTAAGCAGAATTTACCAGTAAAAGTCCAATAATTAAGCGATAAATTTCCCAATTCTCAGATAGAAGTCAAAAACTTTAGGTTGCCGAGGGAATCATGCTCGATTTTCTACTTTGCTTATTCGCCAGAATTACAGCCAGCCGAGAGATTATGGTCTCTAGTAGATGAACCCCTGGTTAATGAGCATTTTGAAACGATTGAAGCAATGGAAGAAACAATGACTAATGAAATTAAAAACTTGACTAACTATCATTGGCTAACTTAGGATTGATTGTTATCTGCTTTTTAAAACAGGATTTAGGATGATAAGCTGTACTGCATTTAAACTGCGTATGTATTGGGAATTTTAGTATAAATGCTCAAACTGCCTCTCCCTGATCCCTGTTAATTAACGAGTAATTTAGATAGTCAACAGCTTAGATATAGCAATTCCCATAGTTGTGAGGTACAGAGTCTTAGGTTTTGATGATTCAGGATTCAGGATTCAGGATTCAGGATTCAGGATTCAGGATTCGGGAGTTAAGATTTTGATGTACCTCATGAGATTGGGAAACGCTATAATCACTTTAAAAGTCAGACAGAGGAATAATTCCACAGGCTTGAATTTTGCTTAAAACGAGGTGAAGTTGCCACAATAACCAATTGCCAACTCTCCAGAAAGCCAGGGAGTTTTGATTGTCAGAAGCTTCCGCAGATGGGTAACAAAGATTTTCTTCAAAAATCAACCAATGAACGGGTAAATGACCGAGGGGAGAATTCGGCTCTAATTCAAAGTTTAGTTGCTCATAATTGAGCCATTGACCTTCCTTCCGCCAACCTAGGCGATCGCCAAGTTTCTTTTGGGTTTCATAATCCACTAAACCACCGAGACTAGAGAAAATGGCTTGCTGAATACTAAAACCGAAATGACCATGACTATAATGAAGCCAAAGTTGATCAATTTTTTTCAGATCCGAACAAGGTAATTGAGCAATATCTTGAGGATAAACCTCATTCCAGTAGGTCTTACGCAAGATTTTCAATAGTAGCTTGGTTGTTTGGCGATCGGCCGCTTGCCACTGTTGCTTTCTTAGCAAATCTTGTAATTGATTATAATCAATATCAGCCGATTCTTGAGTTAAGATATTTGGGGAAGTCTGGGGATTTTTAGAAGTAGAAGATTTGTGAATATTGTTTTGAGTGAATTGAGAGACAACTATTGCTAGGGGAGTTTTGGGGATAGTGTCTTTTTGACAAGCCTCTTGTTCTGCTAAATGATGAGATAATTTATTGATGGTTTTTTCTAGGGAAATAAATTGTTCTGACCATTCACTTTCATTGAATAAGTAATCATTAAATTGATCCGAGGAAAAAGCCTCTTTTAACCTTGCTTCTTTCTCGTAACCAGTCGCCATAAAATTTAGCAAAAACTCAGAATTTATGGCTGAATCTGACGTTTCTAAGAGAGCAGGCTGAGGCGGAAAAATATTATCTACCAAATACTTAATTTCTCCAACTGTTGCATAAAATTCTTCATCCACCTTAATCACTTCTTCTATTAATAATTGAAAAGGAGCAAAATAGTCCTGTAAGTAGTTTTCAAAATTAATCGCATTTTGGGCAAGATCCGCAATTTCTTGGCGAACTCGTTGAGATTTGAGTTGATAATGATTTAATTCCTCATAAATTTTGAGTTCTTGAATAATTGCTTGCACAATTTTTTTCTGCTTTTGAGTATCCTCGGCTAATTTCTGAACTCCTTCCCCTAGTAATTTAGTTTTTCTCAACATCAAAAAAGATGTTTTTCCCAGTAGCAAAATTGCCCGAAAATTTTCCTGTTTTTCTAGCTTGAGTTGATTGAGAATATTTTGATTATTATTATTTTTAATTTCTAACTTTATTCTCTCGTAGTCTAAGATTTTCAATTCTTGATATTTTTGGGAAAATAAAATTTTGAGATTGTCACTGAGTTGGAGTAAAAAACGATAATATCCGTCTTGATAGATTTCTAGTCCATTAATTAATAAATTATAGTCTTTAATTAATAACTGAGTCTCGATCAAGATTTCTTGTTGAGTAATTTTTTCTTTTCGTTTAATAATCTTACCAAAATAGTAATGGTAGCGAACTCCTTCTTGAATTAATTTCCGACGTTCCTTGATGATTTTCTGAAAATTTTTTAAGTATCTATTTTTAAAAACAGGAAGTTGATAGCTTTGCTCATAAATGGCAATTTTTTTATAGGTCATCAGATGTTGAGAGTTCCTATTTAGCATAGCTATCTTAGACCAAAAAATTCCTCAATACTTAGCAATAATCATCCGCTGCCCCCAGCTATTGCAAGAGGGAGCAATACCTAATTAAACATTTTCAACTTCAACAACAACCGGTTCATTTTCAATAACTGGTTCATTTTCAATAACTGGTTCATTTTCAATAACTGGTTCATTTTCAATAACAACTGTTTGAGGACTTTCAGGAGTTGGCTCAGTTACCGTTTCTTGCTGCTTTACTGTCTGTTCTTGATGGTCAGTCAAGTGTTTTTTGGTTTTTAATTTCAGGTCATCAGTCAGAGGTAAAGCATCAATTTCAGCCAAAAGTGTTTCCAGGGATTCTTTTTTACTTCGCTCAGTGTAAAAAGCATTCAGAACCGCTTCAATTCCGTACTGAGCAATCGCATCTCCTAGCACAGTAACCAACCCCATCGCTCCAATACCCAGAAAAACTACAAAGGGTTGTCCGAGGGTCAGAATTAGCACGATGACAGCAATAATAGCCGAAGCTAAATAAGTACCTGCCACTTTTTTGATAATGTTATCGAGTTCCATAAAAATCACCTCAAATTTCTAGCGAAGGATTAGTTTAATTCTAAAGCAAGGTTAATCTGTCTGTTGATCGTCGTCAAGTAAAGCTTGAAGAAAAGGTTCAAGACTTTTGGGACGATAATCGGAAAAAGCCTTTAATCGTTTTACCACACTGTGATGAACAGTGACAACTTTTGTATTGAAATATCGCCATTGCTCACCTCCCAAGGCCGACAATCCTTTAACAGTATTATCGAACTTGATGGTCGGGTCTAGTTTAATTTGGAATTCCTCAGATTCAGAGGTGGTTGAGTCAAACTCTAATCCCAATTTTTTGGCTTGATTAATCATCCATTGTAAGGGGTAATCGGAAAGTCCTTGATATTCTTTTTTGCCACCACCTAGACAGGTATGTTCACCCACAAATAAAACTTCTTTAACAACTTGTTCGGGATTTTCTGGATTGGCTTTGATCGGAGTGGAAGGGAAGTTTTTACGTTTTTCATCAATGGCAACAGCATGAAAAGCATTCTGGATAATCGGACTTAATTTTGTATTACTAAATTCATATTTTTTATGATAAAACTTAGCCAGGGGAAACCAAGGAGTTAAATCAGGAATACCAAAACTACCAACTGTATCCCAACAACCTAACATCTTAACTGGAATACGATCTTGAAAATCTTCCTTTTCTGTCTCAATTTTTTTAGCATTAGCGGCACGGAATTGTTGAGCTTTGGCACTATCGGAACTAACGGTGTGGTCTCGATAGAGTTGATAAGCTAGGGGAATTTCTTTAATCTTAGAGCGTTTTAGGATTCCACATTTATCGATAAAACTAGCCAAACAACGAACGATATATGCACCTCGACTAAAACCTAACAAATAAATTTCATCCTCGGTTGTGGGATTGTAGTTAAGGACAAGAAAACGATAGGCATCTTGAATCATTCGATCAAGGCCCCAGCCAAAAGTTTCATTCCCTAAACTTTTAATAAATTCGTTATCTTCGGGGGTGCCAGAACCTGACAAAAAGACGATTTGGGGGGTTTGATCCTCGGCAATATACTTAATAGATTCGGCGAATTTAACCACATTGGTGGGGTAAGCACTGGCAGAGTCTTCCCAAGAACCATCACAACAAATAATTAACCGTTTTTTCTGGTTTGAATAAGTGAGGATATCTGGTTGAGAAATTGCTGTTTCACTAATCTCCTCAATTTCATTGCTGGCAAGAGCAGCTTCTGCAGCAATTATAATTGATTCTGGATTCTCTTCCCGGGAAGGTTCTTGATTTTCGGATGGAGCATCCTGTTCAATCACTTCTTCTTCTTCAAGGGAGTTAAAAATTTCGTTGACCATTGTTATCCTTTTCGCACTCCTTCTAGCTTTACTGCTAGTCTGAGTTTTTGATTTAGGGATCGAGGTCGGTTTGGAGGGAAGACTATCTAGTTGCCAGGTTGTCCCATAAAGAATACCATGATTGCTATAACTTGTTTGATCCTCGGCACTGCCATTGAGTGATAAATAAGTAACTAAGCCAAGGTCATCAACTAAGGGAGATTGATACATCGCTTTTTGGATTTCTTCTTGGCTACGCGCTTGATTCCAAACAGAAAGTTCTGCAAGACAACCTTGCCAATAATGAGAGAGATTAACAGAGGCTCCCAAGATGATTTTTTCAATCCCAGTTAAGGCACGGTTATGACCGTTGCCACGATGCCAAATGATCCCATTGCGATAGATCAACATTCGGCCTGTGGTCGCATTTTTGACAAAGGCCCAGTGAGTCCAATCACTATAATCCTTAAGCTTGACTTTTTTTTCAATTCGATCGAAACCTTCTTCATTACCCGCATCCCAAAAAATAGCAGGTTTCACGGGATCGCCCCAAGGCAAGGTAATATGTAGAACGCGGTTATTTTCCCGATTAACAGCTTCTAAAAGAGTCGTTTCTGTAGCTAAATTATTTTCCCCTTTTGCCCAAAATGTAATGGTAATACTCTGATCGATGTCAAGAAATCCGTGGGATAGATCAATATGATCATCGATGCCATTAAATTTTAGTACAGAGCGTTGTTCAGCCATTGGTTTTGTCATCGACCGGGGGAGAAAGGGGTAATCAGGGGTTCAGGGACTCTGACTAATAAGAGATTGATTTATCTGTCATGATTTCCCAGAATGCTACCGCCTAGCTTAACACATTTTAGTTATCTAGCGATATATATAAGCTAAACGGCGCTTAACCTGCATGATCCAACAGCTATGACCCTTTTGGAGTCTATATCGGTGATCCGAAGTAAAAGCCGTTTAGCTTATAAATAAATGTGTAAGTAGATGGGCGTAAAAAACTCTAAGATCCCCCCGTCGGCACCCCCCTTATTAAGGGGGGCAGGGGGGATCGAGTGCAAAACCTATCTTCTATTTAATTGCAAACAGCTACTTAGGAGTCAACGACTAATATTCCAGAGCCGGCACTTGCTGTGGCGAGAAACTCAGAGGAGTTGACCCCAATCCCTATCGCCATCAATAGGCTTTGGTGGAATGCTCATGGCTGATTGACATCCCTCCCCGGGCCGGTTATCAGCAAACCCTAGGTACTTATTGTAACTCTGACCAAATTCCGCGGCAGCGCTCTACAATTAGTCCCTGAAAAATTAATTGGGTTGCGGGATGAATCTCTACTTTATACAGAGCAAAAAGACCTGTTGGACTATTTAGATTTAACTCCCTTCGCGTTAGAGATAAGGCTTTTGTTCGGTGCATTTCCACCGCTTTTAGTAAGCCTGGATAACTGACATTACGCAGAGACAATTGACCATTTTTTGTGAGATAAATGGCATCATTTTGCAAGAGATATTCCAAACTGATCAAACTAGCGTGGACATCCACATCTTTTTCTAAACCCCCTAAACGGTGAGCATCTAAACCAAAGCGAATGCAGAAATTAACAGCGACTAATTTTCCCGCTTCTTCGGCAGGTAAAGCACAGTCGGCAAATTCAAACCCTAAACTATCTGAGCGCCACTCCTCGACTCCGGCATAGGTATAGTTTTGAAACAGTTTATTTTTGAGTTTTAAGTCAAATCCTAACCCACTAGCATGACCCGCTTCATGGAATTGGGTATCGAGATGACGATAGCGTTCACCATTAATTTGATCCTCCAGGGGTCCTAATAGCAAATCGGCCGTTTCTGGCTCAAAAATTTTTCGGATACATTCATAGCTAGAACCGGAAAAGCGTCTTTTTTGCTCACTGGCATTATTTAAAGCTGGTCCCTGAACACTATTGGGAAAAGTCCACCTATGGGGAACGATAAAAGCCTCCCCCTTTTCACCTTTAACCGTGCCACAACTAGCAATTTCAGTAAAGGACAAATTTCTGGGAATCGGTTGTCTTAGACTGCCAAATTTTTCACGAGTCAAGCTTTCTAGTTGTTCGATAGAAGGTTGACTATTTTGGTGAATTTTTCCGTAAATTGCACTCAACGTGAGTTGTCGTTCTCCCTGACGATTGATGCGATAGGGAGCAATCATCAGAAAATAACCATTTTTGCCGATAAAATTCAGATTAATGAAATCTTCTGATAAAATGCTCCAGTCGTTGGTTTCTAAAGCCGCTGCTGTTTTCCAGAGCCACTGAGCCGGAACTTCACAGCTATCTGCTTCCTGTTGACGGAGTTTTTTCGCCGCGATTGCAATTTTATTTTGCTCGATATCTTGGACGATTTCTTGGAACAACTGTTGTTGATTAACCAGGGTTTGATTCATTTTTTGGGTAGCTAAGTTGGTGTAATAGTTTAACGTTGTTTTTTGACCCGTCTCTCATCGGCTAAACTCTTAGCCATTTTAAGATTTTAGGGTCTTTGTCATAGCGATAGGTCAGTCCATCTTTCCCCGTAATTGATTTTCCCTGACTGGCTTTGCTTCTAATGCTACTGAGGGAATAGTCGCTTAATTCCTTCATTTGTGCATGGGAAAGTCCCTCTTCGACTTCTGTTAAGATTGTTGTCGTTGGCGATTCGGGGGGGGGTTCCCCGGCAGAATTGATTTTAGGATTGACCTCGGTTTCCTGATTCGGTAAATCTTCGAGCTTAGTTTGAGAATTATCGACAGAAATATTAATAATTTCTTTGGCTTTTTGTCGGCGATATTCCTCCACTGTAAGCAGTTGCCAATGGGAATTACTAGATAGTTCTAAAACCCATTGATGATAGTTAAAGAGACTTTCCCGGTGTCCGACACTAATAAAAGTTGTGTGAGTTTCCTGCAATTGCCGATATAAATTTTCCTCATTGTTTAAGTCCAAAGCACTTGTGGCTTCATCTAGGATAGTAAAACTGGGACGGGTAATTAATACCCTAGCAAAAGCCAAACGTTGTTGTTCTCCCAGGGACAAAATGTTTTCCCAAGGCTCTTCTGTATCAAAGCTATCGACTCGATTTAGTAGATTTTGGAGATTGACTTCTTGCAAAACTTCCCTTAGTTTTATCTCATTGGTTTCTTGATTGCGATTGGGATAAAGTAACTGTTCTCGCAAGGTTCCTAATATTATATAGGGACGTTGAGGCAGAAACAATACTTCTTCTAGGGGGGGGCGCACTAATCGGCCTGTGCCTGCATTCCATAAACCGGCAATTGCGCGTAGCAAGGAACTTTTACCCCGACCACTCGGACCGACAATTAATAAACCTTGTCCTGGCTGAACAGAAAGGGAGAGGTTTTCGACAATTACCTGTTCATAATCGGGGGTTTGCAAGGTGACATCTTCAAAGGAAAATTGGTTTTCTTCGATGGTTTTAATCGTGCTTAAATTTTCCTGTTGTTTAATGACTTCTTCTAAGGCTTGGGAAAATTGCGATAGACGTTCAACATAACTGCTAAATTGTGCCGAAGTGCCAAATTCACTAATTAATTCCGCCAGCGCCGTAGCAAACAAATTAGCCGCTAAACAGGCTTGCCCGACCTGTCCGAAACTAATGCCCTCACTATTGATATACAAAGGACCCAAAATGACAAAAGTAAATACTTGAATTGCCGCCTGATAGCCCCGACTAAAAATTTCTGTGCCTCTCTCCCAATCAATTTTACGTTTAGCACTGTCTAAGAGTTTATTAAATCTCCGATGAATAATATTTAATTCCTGATTTTCTCCCTCAAAGAAAGCGATGGACTCCGCATGATTACGAATGTGGGTTAGAGCATAATTATAGTTAGCCTTAAGTTCTAATTCTTCTTGGGTAATTTTATTTAGAGCTTGGTTAAAATAGATAGCAATGACGTTACCGAGAATTGTCCAAATGACTAAAATAATGGCAACAGAGGAAGAAATTGACCAGAGAATCACTAAAAAAGTGATCATATCTAGGACATTTTCCAGGGCAACGGCAAAAAAGGAGAGAGCTTTACTGGTAATCGGCTCAATTTCCTGGGATAAACGCTGATCTGGGTTGTCGATATCGGATTTAAAATTAATTCTGTAATAGGCGCGATTATGCAAATATTTGTTGAGAATCCAGTCATTGAGCCAAGCATACCAATCCAGGGCGATTCTTTTTCTGAGAAATTTAAGCAAGCCAACTAAAAGGGTGACAAAGAGCAGTCCAACCGCAAAAACTACCAAAGTTTTGACAAATTTATCAAAATCACTTTTTTCAAGAATGACATCAACTAAGTAATTACTAACAAAGCTATTGAAGGCATTTAAGCCTACAACCGCTAGGATTGCCCCGATTAGTAGGATGAGCATTGCCCAAGCTTGGATCACATCGGAAAAAGTCCTTCCCCCCGATTCAGTAGGATACCAATAGGGAGCAGCGATCAGCTTGACACTGTGCCAAAATTTGCTGACATCGGAGATAATATTAGTCGTCGATCGATCTTGAGGGACTTTGGCGGACATATAGCATTTATATCTGAGTTGTGGACATTTTGCTGGAATAATTTTAGATTTTGGCTGGATTGGCGGAGTAGAAGGCAATTGGCGAAAATATAAAGCTCCCCGACAATTTTAAGGTTATTGTGTTTGAGTTGTGCTAACATACTCCCGTCGCTTTATCTGTCAGTGTAAAGAGATGGCTTTCTCAGCCCCCTGCTACTGCTTTTTTAACCCTCGTTATCTTACTACAAGTAACCGTTGTTTGGATAGCTAAAGCTAGTGAGCGCTTCTCAGACTACCACATATTACCGAATTTCGTTGACCATGACAAATTTTCTTTTCTATGATAGGATTTCATGGTACAGTTTTCAAAGCAATGAGGTGCGCCGATTTTCTTCCCTGTTCCCTGTTCCCTGTTCCCTCAAAGCGATAACAGACCTTGGGACATCATGGTGAAAAATGTTCGATATATGTTACATTTTGTACTCGGCTTCCTTGCGCCCCTACAGTGGGGCAAATTCGGTTTCTGTAGAGGCATAAAGCATACGCCCTCCCCTAGAAATCTTTTTTTATCATCACAAATGCGGGCGAGTCATGAGTAGAAATATGAAAACAATTTACCCACTTTCACCGGGTCAAGAAGCAATGTGGTTAATCTGGAAAATTGCTCCAGAGAGCGTTGCTTATAATATATTTATTACTGCAAAAATTCATGCTTATTTAGAGATTGCTGTTGTCAATCGTGTCTGGCAAAAAATTATTGAAAAGCACCCGATTCTGAGAACCACCTATACCAGTTATGAGGGCAAACCGGTACAGCAGGTTAACCAGCAAGAGAATTTTCAGGTTGAGGTAATAGATGCCAGCGACTGGAGGGAAGAGCAATTAGTAGAAAAAATCTATGCTATTGCTGACCACCCTTTTAACTTAGAAAAAGATTCAGTTTTGCGGGTGAATTTATTTACTCGTTCAGCAGAAGAACACATTCTCTTGCTGACAATGCACCACATTGCTGGCGATATGTGGTCCTATGATTTACTGCTGAGTGAATTTCAAGCTTTATATCCAGAGGAAGTGGAGCAATTTAGTCAACAGCAGACAGAAGCAGCCCCAGATTCTTTAAATGAAAATAAAACCTATGCAAATTTTCTCCAATGGCAAGCAGCAATGCTATCGGGTACTAGGGGAGAAAAACTGTGGCAATATTGGCAACAACAATTAGCTGGCGAATTGCCAATTTTGCATCTGCTTCCTGACAAACCTCGCCCCCCAGTCAAGACTTATCAAGGAGCCTCATACATTGCCAAGCTAGATGAACAGTTAACTGAAAAACTTAGGTATCTAGCTTTAGCCTCGAACACCAGCCTTTATCAGATTATGCTCACAGCATTTTATGTGCAACTTTACCGCTACACTAATCAAACAGATATTCTGATAGGTAGTCCGATGAGAGGTCGGACGGCTAAAGAATTTAAAGAGATTGTTGGTTACTTTTCCAACCTGACCGTTTTAAGAGTTTCTATTCAGGAGAATGCCACATTTACAGAACTTCTGGCTCAAGTTGGCAAAATAGTTAGACAAGCCCAAAAGCATCAAGATTACCCATTTTCTTGGTTAGCAGATAAACTTCAGCCACAACGAGATACTAGCCGTTCGCCTTTATGTCAAGTCAGTTTTGCTTGGCAAGCACAAACTTGGTGTGAAGCAAAAAATAATTCCTTGCATTTGCAAAAATCAGTGATGCAAATGGAGCCATACTTATTAGGACAAAGAGGCGCACACTTGGATTTGAGTTTAATGGTGAGAGAAGCTCAGGGAGTCTTAGAACCATGTTGGCAATATAACACCGACTTATTTGATACTGCTACCATTGAGCGTATGGCCAAGCATTTTGTCAGATTGCTCAACTCTATTGTGCTTAACCCACAGCAGCCCATTTCCCAATTACCAATGCTCACAGAATTTGAGCAGCAGCAGTTACTTTTTGAGTGGAATAATACTCAGGCTGACTATCCATTAGATAAGTGTATTCATCAATTGTTTGAGGAACAGGTGGAACGGACACCTCATGCTGTTGCAGTAGTATTTGAAGGTCAACAATTAACCTATAATGAGTTAAATTGTCGAGCTAATCAGTTAGCACATTATTTGCAATCTTTGGGGGTAAAACCTGATACTTTAGTAGGGATTTGTGTAGAACGTTCTTTAGAGATGATTGTGGGATTATTAGGCATTCTTAAAGCGAGTGGGGCTTATGTCCCTCTTGACCCTGATTATCCGATTGAACGGATTATTTTTATGTTAGAAGATGCTGCTGTTAAAGTGTTACTAACTCAACAGAAATTGATTAATAAATTACCTGAACATCAAGCACAACTTATTTGTTTAGATGCTGACTGGGAGTTAATTTCTCAGTTCAGTCAGGATAATCCAATTACTGATGTACAAGCAACTAATTTAGCTTATGTTATTTATACATCAGGTTCTACTGGTCAACCGAAGGGGGTAATGCTTTCCCACAGTAACCTGTCCAATCATATGTTCTGGATGCAAGAAACATTCCCCCTAACTAAAACGGATAGAGTTCTGCAAAAAACTCCCTTTAGTTTTGATGCGTCAGTTTGGGAATTTTACGCTCCTTTATTAGTAGGTGGACAGTTGTTAATAGCTCAACCAGGGGGTCATACCGACAGCGATTACCTCTTAAAAACAATTGCCCAACAGCAAGTAACTACTGTTCAACTTGTGCCATCCTTACTGCAAATGCTTTTAGAACAGGGAGGAATCGAAAATTGTCAGTTACTCAAACGAGTCTTCTGTGGTGGTGAAATCTTGCCAGTGGCTTTGCAAGAGAAATTATTGAGCCAACTAAATGTAAATTTGTGCAATCTCTATGGACCGACAGAATGTTGTATTGATGTAACTTTTTGGAATTGTCAGAGAGAAATGTATGGACAACGTATCCCCATTGGTCGTCCAATTTCTAATACACAAATCTACATTTTAGACTCCAATCTTCAATCATTACCTGTAGGTATTCCAGGAGAATTACATATAGGTGGAGCAGGATTAGCAAGAGGTTATCTTAACCGTCCAGAATTAACACAAGAAAAATTTATTCCTAATCCTTTTAGTAATTACCCAGATTCTCGTCTCTATAAAACAGGAGACTTAGCGCGTTATTTACCTGACGGTAATATTGAGTATTTAGGACGGATTGATAATCAAGTAAAAATACGAGGATTCCGTATTGAATTAGGGGAAATTGAAACAGTATTAAAACAACATTCTCAAGTACAATCATCGGTTATTATTGACCAGGAAGATACATCAGGAAATAAACGTTTAGTTGCCTACATTGTCCCTCAAAAAGAGACAACACCAACCCCCAATGAATTACGACAATTCTTAAAAGAAAAGCTACCAGATTATATGATTCCCAGTGCTTTCGTAATCATGGAATCATTACCCCTAACACCTAATGGTAAAATTGACCGTCGCGCTTTACCTGAAACCAACTTGTGTGGAGAGATAGAATTGAATTTTGTTGCTCCTCGTAACCTAGAAGAAGAAATATTAGCTAAAATCTGGTCACAAGTTTTGCGAGTAGAGCCAGTAGGTATCTATGATAACTTCTTTGAACTGGGGGGCGATTCCATCCTGACTATTCAAATCATTACTAGAGCGAGAAAAGCAGGATTAGAGTTAACCCCCAAACAATTATTTACCCATCAAAGTATCGCCGAATTAGCCACAGTAGCAACAAGAGTCACCGAGTCACAAACAGAACCAGAAATAGTGAATCCTCCGCCGCCTGAAGCGGATACTGGAGATTACACCGCCCAAGATTTCCCCTTATTAGAAATCGACCAAATAGAACTAGAACAAATATTAGCTCAACTGTAACGATGAACTCCCAGATGAATAGCACAAATAGACAAAATGTAGCCGATATTTATCCCCTATCGCCGATGCAACAGGGGATGTTGTTTCATAGCTTGTATGAGCCAGATTCAGATGTATATTTCGTCCAATTTAGTTGTAATTTAAAGGGCAATGTCGATGCAACAATATTTGAGCAAGCTTGGCAAAGATTAGTAGAAAAGTATGTCGTTTTCCGTACAGCTTTTATTTGGGAAGCATTGAGCCAACCTGTACAAGTAGTGTATCGACAAGTAACTGTGAGAGTCGCTACTTATGATTGGCAACATTTAACCGCACAACAGCAAGAACAGGAATTAGCAGTTTTTTTGGAGAGTGATCAGCAAAAATCCCTAGAATTGTCTGAAGCTCCATTAATGCGCCTAAATCTGATCAAGTTGGATAAAAATACCTATCAATTTGTTTGGAGTAGTCATCATTTATTACTTGATGGTTGGTCTTTATCTTTAGTGATTAAAGATTTTTTAAAGATTTATCAAGAAATTTCTCAAAATCAGATTAGCACTGATCAACCTGTTGTCAGCTATCGCCAATATATTGCTTGGCTACAGCAACAGGAACAAAAACCAGCCGAGGAATTTTGGCAACAAAAACTGCAAGGTTTTACTGCTCCTACTCCTTTGGTAATAGAAAGATCATCAAATTCTAAAAATAGCAACGTCTATAAAAAACAGCAAATTCAGTTCCCCGCTTCAACCACAGCCGCCTGCCAGTCTTTTGTTAGGAAAAATCGCTTGACACTGAATAATTTAGTGCAAGCAACTTGGGGATTATTGCTATCGCGCTATAGCCAAGAAACAGACATAGTATTTGGTGCGACTGTATCTGGTCGTGAGACATCTATTGCTGGTATTGAAGCAATGGTGGGATTATTTATTAATACCTTGCCCATGCGAATCCAAGTTAAACCGGACACCTCAGCACTGACTTTATTGAAAGATTTACAAGCTCAGTTAGTTGAGTCTAATCAATACTCATATAGTTCATTAGCAGAGATTCAAACTTGGAGTGAAATCCCTAGAAGTGCATCTTTATTTGACAGTATAGTTGTTTTTGAAAATTATCCAGTTGACGCTACTGCGGTCTTAGGTAATGATAGTTTTTATCTGGAAAATATTCAGGTTTCTCAACAAACTAATTATCCTCTAACATTAATTGCGCTCCCTGGGGAGCAATTACAGGTGCGAATTAGCTATGATACTAACCGATTTGATGATGGGACAATTACTCGCCTATTGGGGCATTTTCAAACCTTACTGGAGGGAATTGTCGCCAATCCAGAGGCGCGAGTTTCTCAATTACCTCTGCTGACAGAATCTGAGAAAAATCAATTATTAATAGACGGTCATAATCCGCAGGTTGATTACCCAGTTACTAAGTGTCTTCACCAGTTATTTGAAGAGCAGGTAAAACGCACACCCGAAGCGGTAGCAGTTGTATATTCAGATCAACAATTAACCTACAATGAATTAAATAATCGAGCTAATCATTTAGCGCATTATTTGCAATCTTTGGGAGTAAAACCTGATCAATTAGTGGGTATTTGTCTTGAACGTTCTTTAGAGATGATTGTGGGTTTATTGGGGATATTAAAAGCGGGTGGTGCTTATGTTCCTCTTGACCCTGAATATCCGATTGAACGGTTAAGCTTCATGTTAGAAGATGCTCAATTATCAGTGCTGTTAACGCAACAAAAGCTAGGAGAAACTCTACCTCAACATCAAGCGCAGATTATTTATTTAGATACCGACTGGGAAAAAATTGCCGAAAACAGCCATTCAAATCCAGAAAACACCGTCACTCCAGATAACTTAGCTTATGTTATTTACACTTCCGGTTCCACAGGTAAACCGAAAGGGGTGTTAGTCAATCACTCTAACGTAGTGCGATTATTTGCATCAACAGACTCCTGGTATCACTTCAACTCTGAAGATGTCTGGACTCTATTCCATTCTTACGCTTTTGACTTTTCGGTGTGGGAAATGTGGGGAGCTTTGTTATATGGTGGACGCTTAGTAGTTGTACCCTACTTAATAACTCGTTCTCCCGAAGCATTTTATCAGCTATTATGTCAAGAAAAAGTTACAATTCTCAATCAAACTCCTACCGCTTTTCGTCAGTTAATTCAAGTTGAAGAATCCTTAAAAGGAAGTTTTCCCCCCTTATCAAGGGGGGTTAGGGGGGATCGTTCATCGACAACAGATAACGATTTAAGCTTACGTTTAGTGATTTTTGGAGGCGAAGCTTTAGAAATTAATAGTTTACAGCCTTGGTTTCAGCGCCATGGCGACCAATGCCCCCAATTAGTTAATATGTACGGAATTACAGAAACTACCGTTCATGTGACCTATCGACCATTAAGTATGACCGACTTGGATAGTACAGCTAGTGTGATTGGTCGTCCCATTCCCGACTTACAAGTATATTTACTAGACCAATATTTACAACTTGTACCGGTTGGTGTACCCGGTGAGATGTATGTGGGGGGTGCAGGAGTAACAAAAGGTTATCTCAATCGTCCTGAATTAACAACAGAAAGGTTTATTTCTAGTCCTTTTGAGAAGGATGAAGTGATCCCCCCAACCCCCCTTAATAAGGGGGGCAATGAGCCGTCAAAATTATATAAAACGGGAGATTTAGCCCGTTATTTACCTAAGGGAGAGTTAGAATATTTAGGGCGCATTGACAATCAAGTTAAGATTCGGGGTTTTCGGATTGAGTTAGGGGAAATCGAAGCATTATTAGCATCTCATCCCCAGATTTGGGAAACAGTAGTAATAGTGAGGGATGATACAACAGGAGATAAGCGTCTTGTGGCCTACATTGTGCCACAATCGGAAAAAACGATTACCATTAACGAAATACGGCAATTTCTGAAAGCTAAATTACCCAGTTACATGATACCTAATGCTTTCGTTATTTTAGATGCCTTACCCCTTACTGCTAATGGAAAAATAGATCGTCGAGCTTTACCACCACCAGAATCTAGTAGTGAACCATCAGAAAAATATGTTGCTCCGCGTAACCCGATTGAGGATATATTAGTAAATGTTTGGTCAGAAATTCTAAAAGTTGAGAAAGTGGGCATCAATGATAACTTCTTTGAACTGGGAGGACATTCCCTACTAGCCACTAAATTAGTAGCACAGATACGCAATCGCTTGAAAGTTGAACTTCCCCTACGTCAGTTATTCAACTCAGCCACACTAGCAGAATTAGCCCAAGGGATTGAACAGTTAAAACAGGAAAAATCCGATACCATTATTTCAGCCATTTTACCAAGAAAAAGAAAATGAATTTTGAAGAATTACCTCTATCTTATGCTCAACAGCGTTTATGGTTCTTAGATCAATTAGAACCAAATAGTCCCTTTTATAACATTTCCCTGGCCTTGCATTTAGCGGGAAATCTCCAGGTAGATGTCCTCGAAAAAAGCCTACAAGAAATTATTCAGCGCCATGAGTCCCTCCGCACAAATTTCGCCACTATTGAGGGAAATCCTGTACAAGTAATTAAACCAGAAAGTAATTGGCAATTAACGCTTGTCAATGGGAAAGACAGCCCAAAATATCGAGAAGAGCAGGAAATAAAAAAATGGCTAGAAATTCGCAGCCATCAACCTTTTGATTTAGCCAATGACTCCCTAATTAGAGCCACCCTACTTAAGTTATCAGACACAGAACATTTTTTGCTGATTTGTCTGCACCATATTGTCTCTGATGGTTGGTCAATGGGGGTATTTATTGAGGAATTGACAACCCTTTATAATGCCTATACTAAAGGTTTAGAACCTCTTTTACAAGAGTTACCAATCCAGTATGCAGATTTTGCAATTTGGCAAAGGGAATATTTACGGGGAGAAATCCGAGAAAATCAGTTAAATTACTGGCAAAAACAGTTAGCAGCAGCACCCGCTTTATTACATCTACCTACGGATTATCCCCGTCCTCTACAACAAAGTTTTCAGGGAGATCGGATAAAATGTAACCTTTCTCCAGAACTTAGTCAAGGGTTAAATAAGCTGAGTCGGGAAAAAGGTGTCACCTTATTTATGACCCTCCTGACCGCATTTCAGACTCTACTCTATCGTTACACAGGACAAACAGACATTTTAGTCGGTACTCCCATCGCTAACCGTACTCGTAGTGAATTAGCTGGGTTAATCGGCTTTTTTGTCAATACCTTAGTCTTAAGAACAGATTTAGCAGGAAATCCCAGTTTTAGCGAGTTATTAAAACAGGTACGAGAGACAGCAACGGATGCTTACGACCATCAAGATTTACCTTTTGAGATGTTAGTAGAGGCCATACAACCTGAAAGAAATATGAGTTATACTCCTTTATTTCAGGTAATGTTTGGCCTAGATACTCAAGTTCTCAATCAAATAGATTTAGAGGGAATAAAAGCTACTATTCAGCCTTTAGAATCTAAGACGGCTAAGTTTGATTTAAGTTTATCTATACAGGTAAAAGAAGCTGGATTGACTGCACATTGGGAATATAATACAGACCTGTTTGAGAAAAGTACAATTGAGCGATTATCAGGGCATTTTGTTAACCTATTAACTGGGATTATTGCTAATCCAGAACAAACCGTTAGCCAATTACCATTACTGACAGAAAGTGAGCGCAATCAGTTATTATTTGATTGGAATCAGACTGAAATTGACTACAAAAATGATTTGTGTCTGCATCAGTTGTTTGAACAACAAGTAAAACAGAATCCACAGGCGATCGCAGTTAAATTAGAAAATGAATTTTTCACCTATCAAGAATTAAATAATCGTGCTAATCAATTGGCACATTACCTACAATCTTTAGGGGTAAAATCCGATAGTTTAGTCGGGATTTTTGTTGAACGTTCCCTAGACATGATTATCGGAATACTGGGAATACTTAAAGCTGGGGGAGCTTACGTTCCTTTAGATATTAATTATCCCCAAGAGCGAATTACCTATCTTATTGAAGATACTCAACTTAGTATTGTGTTGACGCAATCTAAATTTATTGAGCAACTTCCCAAATTTATACCGAACACTATCTGTTTAGATCAAGACTGGTCAATAATCGCCAAACAGAGTACAGTTAGCCCTCTGGTAGAAGTTGATCAGCACAATTTAGCCTATATTATCTACACCTCTGGCTCCACAGGTCAACCCAAAGGGGTAATGATTGAACATCGCTCAGTAGTCAACTATATACTGACTACTATTCTAGAGTATGGTATTACCTCAGAGGATCAAATTCTGCAATTTTCTTCTATCTGCTTTGATGCTTCCGTTCAAGAAATCTTTGTTAGTTTGTTATCGGGTGCGACCTTGGTATTGCGAACAGAAGAGATGTTGCGCTCTAGTGAGGATTTTTGGCAATGTTGTCAAAAATGGCAATTAACAGTTTTGGGGATTCCTACGGCTTATTGGCATCAATTAGCCTCTGAATTAACCCCTGATACCCTGCCAATTCTCTCAAAGATTAAACTAATTGTCATTGGTGGGGAAGCCATTCAACCGGCAAAAGTCCAGCAATGGCAAACAGTTACGGGTCAATATTCCCCTCTTCCTCGACTATTAAATGGTTACGGACCAACAGAAGCAACCATTGCGGCGACTCTCTCCGAATTTACTTCACCAACTATAACCAATATTCCCATTGGGCGACCCATCAGTAATACTCAGGTTTATATTCTCGATGCTTGCTTACAACCTGTTCCTGTGGGGGTAGCTGGAGAATTACATATTGGTGGTATGGGATTAGCGCGGGGTTATCTCAATCGTCCCGAATTAACCCAAGAAAAATTTATCCCTAATCCTTTTGAGAAGGATGAAGTGATCCCCCCAACCCCCATTAATAAGGGGGGCAATGAGCCGTCAAAATTATATAAAACGGGAGATTTATGTCGGTATTTACCCGATGGTAAAATCGAATATTTAGGACGGATTGACAATCAAGTAAAAATTCGCGGTTTCCGTATTGAATTGGAAGAAATTGAAACCGTTCTTAGTCAGCACAATGCAGTAAAAACGGCTGTTATTATTGCCCAAGAAGATGAGACAAATCAGAAACGTTTAGTCGCCTATATTATTCCCCAAAAAGAGATTATTTCCGCCCCAAAAGAGCAAAATTCACTTAATGTTACTGAACTGCGGCAATTCCTGAAAGCCAAGTTACCAGAGTATATGATTCCTAGTGCCTTTGTCATTTTGGAATCCCTACCCTTAACGCCTAATGGTAAAATCGATCATCGTGCTTTACCGGCTCCCGAATTCCAAAGCCAAGAGCAGTATATCGCGCCGCGTAACCCCATTGAGGAGATATTATCCTCGATTTGGGCAAAAGTGTTAAAAGTTGCACAGGTGGGGATTCACGACAACTTCTTTGAGTTAGGTGGACATTCATTATTAGCAACGCAACTAATTTCGCGCATCCGTGAGGCTTTTCAGGTAGAAATGCCCTTACGCGAGTTATTTGTTGCACCGACAATAGCCGAATTGTCCCAGGAAATAAAATGGCTTTCCGAAGGAGAACAACTAACTGAACTGCCGATTTTACCCAGGGACAAAGCAGCAGAATTACCCTTATCTTTTGCTCAGACTCGTCTCTGGTTTTTGGCTGAATTTGAGTCGAATAGTTCTTTTTATAATATACCACTAGCCTTGCGTTTAGAGGGAAACCTGAACTCAGAAATCTTAATTCAGAGTTTAGAAGAAATTTGCGATCGCCACGAAGCTTTACGCACCAACTTTATTACCGTTGATGGTATCGCTACCCAGGTTATACAAACACGAACCTGGACAGTTACGGTTGTGGATTTACAGCATTTATCTAGCAGTGAAAAAGTAATTGCCTCCCAAGAGTTAACACAAAACCAAGCGATTCACCCCTTTGACTTAGCTGGTGAACCCTTAATCAGAATCACTTTAGTGGTGTTATCTGAAACGGAACATCTCTTATTAGTCTGTATGCACCACATTGTCAGTGATGGCTGGTCAATGGGAGTATTTCTTCAGGAATTAACCGCCCTCTATAATGCCTATATTCAGGGTTTATCTTCGCCTCTAAATCCCCTATCTATCCAGTATGGAGATTTTACCCTTTGGCAAAGACAATGGCTGCAGGGAGAGGTATTGCAACAGCAACTAGACTACTGGCAAAAACAGTTAGCAGACGCACCGGCCCTTCTATCTTTACCAACAGATAGACCTCGACCCAATCAACAAAGTTTTGCTGGGGGACATCTACCCTTTAGCCTTTCTTGGGAATTAACCGAAAAACTGACCCAATTAACCCAGGAACAGGGTGTCACCTTATTTATGACCCTGCTAACAGCTTATGCTGTCTTACTTTACCGTTATACGGAACAGGAAGACATCTTAATTGGTACTCCCATTGCTAACCGTAATCGCAGGGAAATTGAAGGTTTAATCGGCTTTTTTGTAAATACTTTGGTCTTGCGAATTGACTTGTCAGGTAAACCCAATTTTAATCAGTTATTGGGTCGAGTGCGGGAAATGGCAATGGATGCCTATGCTCATCAGGATTTGCCTTTTGAAATGTTAGTAGAAGTCCTACAACCTGAACGAGATTTAAGTCACGCGCCTTTATTTCAAGTGGATTTTCTGCTGCAAAATAGTCCTCCGTCTCCCTTAGAACTAACAGGATTAACTGCCACTCCCCTCACCACAGAAAATGACACCGCCAAATTTGATCTAACCCTGGCTATGGAGAATACCGGTGCAGGATTACAAGGGGTATGGGAATATAATACCGATTTATTTGATCGCAGTACCATTGAGCGATTAACAGGAAATTTCATCACCTTATTAGAAGCATTAGTTGTTAACCCGCAACAGCCAATTTTCCAACTACCCTTGTTAACAGAGGTAGAGTCACAACAATTATTAAAAGATTGGAATGCGACGGAAAAAGATTATCCTTTCCATCAATGTGTTCATCATTTATTTGAAGAACGAGCAGCACGAACACCGGCTGCAGTAGCAGTAGTCTTTGAGGGTCAAGAATTAACCTATCAAGAATTAAATATTCAGGCGAATCAATTAGCCCATTATTTACAATCTTTGGGGGTAAATTCAGAAGTTTTAGTTGGCATTTATCTAGAGCGGTCGCTGTTAGTTATTGTCGGATTATTAGCAGTTCTCAAAGCTGGGGGAGCCTATATACCTTTAGATCCAGATTATCCCCAGCAACGGTTGACTTATATGGCAGAAGATGCCCAAATTTCTCTACTGCTAACTCAAGAAAGTTTACTCGATTCTTTGCCAGTAGAAGATGTGGGGGTAATTGTCTTAGATAAATTAGCCGAGATTTTGACAGTTCAAAGTCCAGAAAATCCCTTCAGTGAAGTAGCACCAGAAAATCTACTATGCCTATTATATACATCTGGTTCAACCGGTAAACCTAAAGGAGTGATGTTAACCCACGCGGCCTTAGTTAATCATAGTTGGGGCATTAGTGAAGTATTCGGTTTAACAGAATCTGATCGCGTTTTACAGTTTGCTTCCTTTGGCTTTGATGTCGCTGCCGAAGAAATTTTTCCCACCTGGTTAAAAGGTGGTACAGTGGTCTTAAGACCGGGGCAAATGTTCGCAACTTTGACTGATTTTGCCGATTTTATCGAACAAGAAAGCCTCACTGTTTTAAATATTACCCCCGCCTATTGGCATGAATGGGCAATCGCCGTTTCCCAATCATTAGCTACTGTACCATCCAGTCTGCGGGTCGTCGCCGTGGGAGGGGATGCAGTGTTACCAGAAACCGTCAATATTTGGCGACAAATGGTCGGAAAACGGGTTCAATGTATTAATGTATATGGCCCCACAGAAGCGTCTGTAACCGCCATAGTTCATGACTTGCTAGATTATCAGTCAGAAAAAATCAATTCAGTGCTGATTGGTCGTCCCATTGCTAACACAAAAGCATATATCTTGGATCAAAATCTGCAACCTGTACCCATTGGAGTTAAGGGAGAATTGCATTTATGCGGTGTTCGTTTAGCGCGGGGTTATCTGAATCGTCCCGAATTAACTGCTGAAAAATTTATTGACAATCCCTTTGCTCATTCACCGTTCAATCGGTTGTATAAAACGGGAGATTTAGCGCGTTATTTACCCGATGGTAATATTGAATGTTTTGGACGGATTGACAATCAGGTTAAAATTCGCGGATTCCGTATTGAGTTGGGAGAAATTGAAGCGGTACTTAACCAAAATATTGATGTACAAACATCTTGTGTGATTATTCGGGAAGATACTCCGGGGGATAAATATTTAGTCGCCTACATAGTAGCTCATTACGAACGGATACCGATGATTAGTGAACTGCGTCAGTTTCTGTCCAGTAAATTGCCTTTGTATATGGTTCCTCAAGCTTTTGTTTTTCTGGAATCTTTACCCCTTACTACTAATCGTAAGGTAGATCGTCGCGCTTTACCCGCACCAGATAAGATAGGAAATCGCCGGGATCAATATGTAGCACCACGCAATGGAATTGAAGAGATGTTGGTGCAAATTTGGACAGAGATACTCAAAATAGAGCAAGTGGGAATTTATGATAATTTCTTTGAAATTGGCGGCCATTCTCTCCTCGCAACTCAATTAGTTTCTCGGATTCGGAGTTTATTTAAAATAGAACTACCTTTGCGGAGTTTATTTGGTGCAGCTACGGTAGCCGAATTAGCGCATCTTATTGGACAATTACAGCAGCAAAATCTGACGCTAACAGTACCCCCGATTTTACCGAGAACTAAGGATACAGAATTACCTCTATCTTTTGCTCAACAGCGTTTATGGTTTTTAGATCAATTGCAACCAAATAGTGCTTTATATAATATACCGATGGTGTTGCATTTCCGAGGCAACCTCAATCAAAAGGCCTTAGAACAAAGTTTACTAGAAATCTGTGATCGCCATGAAGTATTACGGACTAATTTTGTCACGATTGATGGACAACCGACTCAGATTATTCAAACAACAAGGGAGACAATATCGGTCGTTGATTTACAAGATTTACCCATCCATGAACAAGAAGAAAAAACACAGCAATTAAAGCAAAAACAAGCCACTCAACCCTTTAATTTAGCCAAAGAATCCTTAATCAGAATCACTTTAGTGGTGCTATCGGAGACGGAACATTTCTTATTAGTGTGTATGCACCACATTATTAGTGATGGTTGGTCAATCGAAGTATTTATTCACGAATTGACCAGCTTATATAATGCTTATGTTCAAAATCAACCCGCAAATTTAGCTCCTTTACCGATTCAGTATGGAGATTTTGCACTCTGGCAAAAACAATGGTTACAAGGGGATGTCCTACAAAGTCAATTAAATTACTGGCAAAATCAACTAACAGCTGCACCCCCTTTATTATCTCTTTCCACAGACCACCCTCGACCTGCGGTGCAAAGCTTTGTCGGTACTCAGCAAGAATTTTCCCTTTCCCCCCAACTTAGCCAAGCTTTGACTGAATTAAGTCGCCAACAAGGGGTGACATTATTTATGACGCTGTTGGCGGCTTTTGATGCTTTATTGTATCGTTATACAGGGTCAAGTGATATTTTGGTAGGAACTCCCATTGCTAACCGTAATCGCGGCGAAATTGAGGGTTTAATCGGCTTTTTTGTGAATACTTTAGTGATGCGTACGGATTTATCAGATAATCCGAGTTTTAGTCAGTTATTAACCCGGGTTCGAGAAGTGACCATGGACGCTTACGCGCACCAAGACTTACCCTTTGAAATGTTAGTCGAAGCGTTGCAACCGGAACGGGATTTGAGCCATACTCCCCTATTTCAAGTCGCTTTTGTCCTGCAAAATACACCTAAGTCTGAGATTGCAATGACGGGATTAACGGTGACAGATTTGCCACCAGAAAATACTACAGCTAAGTTTGATTTAACCTTAGCTATGGTTAACACCGATGATGGCTTAAAAGGTGTCTGGGAATATAATACTGATTTGTTTGAAAGTAGCACTATTGAGCGATTATCAGGGCATTTTCTCAACTTATTAGGGGGAATTGCGTCCAATCCTCAAGCGCGGATTTCCCAATTACCCTTACTGACAGAAAGCGAGACTAATCAGTTATTAATTGAGTGGAACAATACTCAAGTTGACTATCCTGAGTATAAGTGTATTCATCAATTATTTGAGGAACAGGTAAAACGCACACCCGACGCGGTAGCGGTGGTCTGTTCCCAGCAAAAATTAACCTACAATGAGTTAAATTGTCGAGCTAATCAATTAGCCCATTATCTGCAAAAATTAGGCGTAAAAGCTGATACTTTAGTCGGTATTTCCCTTGAGCGTTCCTTAGAGATGATTGTCGGATTATTGGGGATATTAAAAGCGGGTGGTGCATATCTACCTCTCGACCCAGATTATCCCAGTGAACGGCTACAATTTGCCATCGCTGATGCTCAACTGTCATTATTGCTCACTCAAGAGGGATTAATCGATAAATTACCCAAACATCAAGCACCGCTAATCTTGTTAGAGCAGATTAGGGAAGAAATTAACCAAAATAGCCAAGATAACCTAACAGGAGTAGTAACGGCCAATAATTTAGCTAATCTCATTTATACCTCTGGTTCTACAGGAAAACCCAAAGGGGTAATGGTGGAACATCGGGGACTATTTAACCTAGCGCAAGCGCAAATTAAAACGTTTAACTTACAGTCAAACTCTCGCATTCTCCAGTTTGCTTCCCTCAATTTTGATGCTTCTATCTGGGAAATTAGCCTAGCAATGGGAGCAGGTGCGACCCTTTATTTAGACAGCAAAGATGCTTTAATGCCCGGGTTGCCATTAATGGGGCGATTAAAAGATTATGCTATTACCCATATTACTTTACCGCCGTCAGCCTTAGCAGCTTTGCCCCTAAAAGAAATCCCAGAGTTACAAACAATTATTGTGGCAGGAGAAGCTTGTTCAGAAGAATTAATCAAACAATGGGCTACGGGTAGAAATTTCTTTAATGCTTATGGTCCAACAGAAACCAGCGTTTGTGCTACGGTAGAAAAATGGACAGATGAAACTCTAAAAGTCACTATTGGTCGTCCCATTGCTAACACCCAAGTTTATATCTTAGACTGCCATTTACAACCTGTCCCGATTGGTGTTCCAGGAGAATTACATATTGGGGGTATGGGATTAGCGCGAGGTTATCTTAATCGTCCTGAATTAACCCAAGAAAAATTCATTCCTAATCCTTTTAGTAATTATCCAGATTCTCGTCTCTATAAAACGGGAGACTTAGCCCGTTATTTACCTGATGGTAAAATCGAATATTTAGGACGCATTGACAATCAAGTTAAGATTCGGGGTTTCCGTATTGAATTAGGAGAAATCGAAGCCTTACTCAACCAAAATCAGGCGGTACAGTCTTCTTGTGTGATTGTCCGTGAAGATAATCTAGGGGATAAACGTCTAGTTGCTTACGTTGTACTGCAACCCGAAATCAACCTGACAACTAACGAAATACGGCAATTTTTGCGAGCAAAATTACCTGATTATATGGTCCCAACGGCTTTTGTTTTTCTTGATACTTTCCCCTTAACTCCTAATGGCAAAATAGACCGCCGCGCCTTACCTGCACCCGATTTACAGGGCCAAGGTGAATATATCGCTCCCAGTAACCCCATTGAAGAAAAAATGGCCCGGATTTGGGCTGAGGTACTGAAATTAGAACGAGTCAGTATTGAGGATAATTTCTTTGAATTAGGGGGACATTCCCTCTTAGCTACCCAGGTTATCTCTCGGTGTCAGGAAGCTTTTGAAATTGCTTTACCCCTACGTTATCTGTTTGAATCCCCAACCATTGCTCAGTTAAGTGCGGTAATTTTAAAAGAACTGCAAACAGGTTTAGGGTTAAAGCTACCATCAATTGTACCCGTTAATCGAGAGGATGATATTCCCTTATCCTGGGCGCAAGAACGTCTCTGGTTTGTGAATCAATTAGAAGGAGAAAGTGGTGCTTATACTATTGATTTAACGATGCGTTTGCGCGGAAATCTCAATATTAAAGCCTTAGAAAAAGCTTTCCAAGCAATTATTCAACGCCATGAACCCCTACGGACTCAGTTTAAACTCAAAGATAATCAACCAATACAAGCGATCGATCCTAATGTAACCTTCACCTTACCAGTTGTCAATCTGCAAAACCTCAGTCATTCTGAGCAACAGGTAAAAAACCTGTTATTAGCAGCAGCATCCGAACCCTTTGATCTCGAATCAGGGTCAATATTACGAGTCAAATTATGGCAAGTCAAGAGAGAGGAATATGTACTATTATTAGCCATTCATCATATTGCATCGGATGGTTGGTCAATAGGTGTTTTAGTTGACGAATTATCAGTCTATTATCGAAGTTTCTGCACCGGGACAAAAGCAGATTTACCTACTTTATCGATACAGTATGCTGACTTTGCCGTGTGGCAGCGTCAATGGTTAACTAATGAAGTATTAGACCGTCAATTAAGCTACTGGAAGCAACAATTAACCGGGGTTCCCCTACTACACCAACTTCCCACAGACCGTCCCCGGCCAGCAATTCAAAGTTTTCGCGGAGGGACGGAGCGACTGCAACTAGATAGTCAACTAACGCAACAATTGAAAAAACTTAGTCAAGAGTCCGGTAGCACTCTCTTTATGACATTACTAGCGGGTTTTGCTGTGTTACTATCTCGTTATAGTCAACAAACAGATGTGGTAATTGGTTCACCAATTGCTAACCGTAATCGCACCGAAATTGAAGGGTTAATCGGCTTTTTTGTCAATAGTTTAGTGTTAAGATTTGATTTATCTCAAGACCCGACCTTTGAGGATTTTCTCGCGCAGGTCAGACAAACTACTCAAGATGCTTACGACCATCAAGATTTACCCTTCGAGATGTTAGTCGAAAAATTACAAATTGAGCGTCATTTAGATCGTAATCCTTTAACACAGATAGTTTTTGCCCTTCAGAATGCTCCTAGTTCTCCCTGGGATTTACCCGGAGTAAACATTGAGGAGATACCATCAGGACTTGATTCAGTTAGGGTTGACCTAGAACTTTACCTCTGGGATGCACCGGAAGGATTGGGCGGTTTTTGCTCTTATAACAGGGATTTATTTGATGCTGAAACCATTGTCCGTATGATGACTCATTTTAAGACTTTGTTGGCGGCAATTGTAGAAAATCCCCGTCAATCATTAGCTTCACTACCCTTATTAAACCCAGAGGAAGAGTATCAACTATTAGAGGGTTGGAATGAGACAAAAGCTGATTACTCCTATAACAAGTGTATTCATCAATTAATTGAGGAACAAGCAGCGCGTACCCCTGATGGAGTAGCAGTAGTCTTTGAAAATCAACAGTTGACCTATGCAGAATTAAATAGTCGGGCCAATCAACTAGCTCACTATTTACGCTCTTTAGGTGTAGAAACCGAGGTAATAGTCGGTTTATGTGTAGAGCGCTCTTTAGACATGATTGTGGCATTAATAGGCATCCTTAAAGCCGGTGCTGCCTATCTACCCCTTGACCCAGAATATCCTCAAGAACGCTTACAATTTATGTTAGAGGATAGTCAAGTACCCTTATTACTAACCCAAAGTTCCCTGATTGATAAACTCCCAAATCATCAAGCTAAAACTGTATTTTTAGCTGAAATTTGGACAGAAATTAAACCAATGAACTGGGATAATTTGACGGGGAAGGTAACAGCTTCTAATTTAGCTAATGTGATTTATACTTCTGGTTCTACGGGTAAACCTAAAGGGGTGATGGTTGAACATCAAGGGTTGTGTAACCTTGCTCTGGCGCAAATTCAGACTTTTGCTGTGTCTTCTCAGAGTCGAGTGCTTCAGTTTGCTTCTTTTAGTTTTGATGCCTGTATTTCAGAAGTTTTGATGGCTTTGGGAGCGGGAGCGACACTTTATTTGGCAAGTAAAGAAAATTTAATGCCCGGTTTACCCTTAATCAAGCAATTACGGGAGAATAAGATTACTCATATTACTCTACCGCCATCAGCTTTAGCGGTACTACCTTGGGAAAATCTTTCCTCTCTGCAAACTATTATTGTCGCCGGGGAAGCTTGTTCTCCTGAATTGGTGAAAAAATGGTCCCAGGGACGAAATTTCTTTAATGGTTATGGACCCACAGAAGGAAGTGTTTGTGCAACGGTAGCTAAATGTACGCCGGTTGATGCAAAAATAACTATTGGTCGGCCAATTCCTCATGTGCAGGTTTATATTTTAGACTCGCATTTACAACCGGTTCCTATCGGTGTACCCGGGGAATTACATATCGGAGGAGCAGGAGTAGCCAGAGGTTATTTGAATCGCCTAGAATTGACACAAGAGAAATTTATCTCTAACCCGTTTGTCTCCCTTGATCCCCCCCTAACCCCCCTTGATAAGGGGGGAGAGCGGCCGTCAAAATTATACAAAACGGGAGATTTAGCCCGTTATTTACCTGATGGAAAAATTGAATATCTGGGACGAATTGACAATCAGGTTAAAGTAAGGGGTTTCCGCCTTGAATTAGGGGAAATTGAAGCCGTTTTGGGCCAACATCCCTTAGTACAAGAAGCGGTTGTGATGGCTCGCGCTGATCAGGCAAGTGATCATGATCAAGACCAGCTTAATACTAATTTGGTAGCCTACTTAGTTCCGGCTCTCAAGGGTCAAGTATTGCCCGAACAGCTTGCTCAATGGCAGAGTGAATATGTTAGTGATTGGCAAAAGATTTACGAAGAATCCTACAGTAAACCCCAACCTCAAATTGAAGACCCCACTTTTAATATTAGTGGTTGGAATAGTAGTTATACCGGACAAGCTATTCCCGATGCAGAAATGCAGGAATGGGTTGATCAGACAGTGAGCCGAATTTTAGGAAATCAACCACCGCAACGAGTATTAGAAATTGGTTGCGGAAGTGGATTATTGCTATTCCGTGTGGCAAAAAATTGTCAGGAATATTGGGGAGCAGATTATTCCGCTGCTACTATTAATAACCTCGAACATTTATGTGGCACAATTGAAAGTTTAGGGGGCAAAGTAAAATTATTACACCGAACAGCCGATGATTTTACCGGCATTCCCCAAGCTACTTTTGATCGAGTAGTGATTAACTCTGTTGTTCAGTATTTCCCTAGTGTGGATTATCTATTACAAGTTATCGCAGGAGCAGTCAAGACGATTGCGGATCGGGGTAAGATTTTCTTAGGTGATATCCGTAGTTTGCCCTTACTAGAGCCTTACCATGCGGCGGTACAGTTAGCTCGTGCCGAAGCTAATAAAACCCTTGAACAATGGCAAAAACAGGTGAATCAAAGTGTAGCTACCGAAGAAGAATTGTTAATTGCACCTCAGTTCTTTATCGCTCTTAAACAACGTTTTCCGCGAATTTCTTGGGTAGAAATTGCCCCGAAACGGGGTCAGGCTCAAAATGAGTTAACCCAATTCCGCTATGATGTTACTTTACATCTGGATACTGATGTTCAAAAAACGACAATTTCTTGGCTAAATTGGCAACGAGATGGGTTTTCTTTAGCGCAACTACAAGATAAACTGAAACTGGAACAACCAGAATATTTAGGTATCAGGGATGTGCCAAATCAACGATTACAAAAGGAGCTACAAATTTTAGACTGTTTAGAAAATCCTCCTGGGGTAACAACGGTGGGAGAATTGCGGCAATTGTTAGGAAAAAATACTGGGATAGGGATTAATCCTGAGCAAATGTGGCAACTGGGAGAACAGTTAGGTTACACTGTTCATCTCAGTTGGTGGGAAGGTAGTCAAGATGGTTCTTTCGATGTAGTTTTCTGTCGCCAGAATGCCATCCTAGAACCGATAATAAGTAAAGTTGATCAACAACCATACCCCAATTTTTGGGATGATGAGACGATTATTCCCAAATCCTGGACTGATTATACGAATAATCCTCTATACGGTAAATTAGTCCAGAAGTTGGTGCCACAGGTGCGGGAATTTGTCCAACAAAAGCTACCTAGTTATATGGTTCCCCAGGCTTTTGTTTTGCTTAATACCCTACCTTTGACTCCTAATGGTAAAGTAGATCGGCGAGCTTTGCCTACACCTGATCTAGCTACGCGCAATTTAGCTACGGGATTTCTAGCACCTCGTACCCCGATTGAAACTCAAATGTCTCAAATTTGGAGTGAAGTTTTGGGAGTCGAACGTATTGGAATTAAGGATAATTTCTTTGAATTGGGAGGACATTCTTTGTTAGCAACTCAGGTTATCTCTCGTTCCCGCGATCTTTTCTCGGTGGAATTGTCTTTACAAAATTTGTTAGAATACCCAACTATCGCTAATTTAGCCCAAATCATTGAAGTTCTTACCGTTACTCCGGAACAAACAGCTATGACTGAAAATTTAGAAGATTATGAGGATGGTGAATTATAAAAACATTTAAAGTTTTAGCTCATCTCAACGGGTTAGGGATTAAAATCTGGGTTGAAAATGATAAGCTCCGCTATCGTTCACCCTGGGGAATAATGACGACCGAACTTTTGGAACAGTTAAAGGGACAAGGGACATGGGACATGGGACATGGGACATGGGGCATGGGGCATAGGGCTGATGGACTTTTTAATCCTAAGAGCGAACCCCGCAATTTGAGTACAATTCAACAACAATTTTGGGAGGCAATTGGTAAATGAACGCAACGGAGGCATTAATCAAGTATCAGTATATTAGTTCTGAAAATACAGCCCATGAAGAATTAATCGTTAGTTTATTTGATGCTATTGATTCTTCTGGTTTGAAGTTATTAGTCAAGTATTTTGACCAAGATATTATCTATCAACGTCCAGGTTATCAGGATTTGATTGGTATTGATAAACTTCTACATTTTTATCAGTATGATAGAGTTATTTTCTCTGGTAAACATCACATTGAAAAGATTGTTGTCGCTGAGAAGTATGGTTCATGCTGGGGACAGTTTATTGGTGTACATAAAAATGGCTCCCAACTTAATGAGATGTTTGCCGATGTTTATTCTTTTGAAAATGGTAAAATTAAAACTCGGCGAAGCTACTTTTTTAGACCAGCAATATAGCGGTCATTTGATTTCCTAAAAGTAAATTCTGCGATTTAGAGCTAATTTAACAACAACTTTGGAGGCAATTGGTAAGTGAAAGTAGGAGAATTTTTAGCCTATTTAAAGGGTTTAGACATTAAACTGTGGCTGGAAGGCGAAAAACTTCGTTTTCAGGCTCCCAAAGGGGTTATGAACCCAGAAATTAAAGAAGAAATCGCCGCCAAAAAACCTGAAATTTTGGACTTTTTAAAAGCGGCCAAAATCCCAACTAATACTGTTGATTTAGAGATTATTCCCGTGTCACGGGATCAGGATTTACCCCTCTCTTTTGCTCAACAACGACTCTGGTTTCTGCAGCAACTTTCTCCCGATAGTCATTCCTATAATCTGTTGGACGCTTTACGGTTAGAAGGAAACCTCAATCTATTAGCTTTAGAACAAAGTCTCAGTGAACTGATTCGCCGTCACGAAATTTTAAGAACCACTTTTCCTATGGTAGAAGGGCAACCAATTCAGCGCATTGCTCCCCCTTCACCAGTTAGTTTACCCCTGGAAGATTTACAAAGTTTATCAAAGAATGAACAAACAGAACATCTGCAAGAAATAGCGATTGCTTTCTCCTTAAAACCCTTTAATCTAGCCAAGGAATCATTAGTCCAATTTAAGTTACTTAAACTCAGTTCCCAAGAGTATGTATTGCTGTTGAAGATGCACCATATTATTTACGATGGTTGGTCTTTGAGCATCTTCTTTGATGAATTATCTCAACTTTATGCGGCCTTTGTCCAGGGGTTGCCTTCCCCTCTCGCTAAATTATCGATTCAATACGCCGATTTTGCTCTGTGGCAACGTCAATGGCTCACCGGTGAAGTCCTGGAACGTCAACTTAATTACTGGCGAAAACAGTTGCAAGATGCACCTACTATTTTAGAATTGCCGACGGATTATCCCCGTCCTCCAATTCCTAGTTTCCGGGGTGATGGGCAGGTTTTTCGCCTGAATCAAGACTTAACACAACGCCTCAAAAGGTTAAGTCAGGAGTCAGGAGCAACACTATTTATGACTTTACTGGCGGCTTTTTTTGTCCTAATTTCTCGTTATAGTGGTCAATTAGATGTTTTGGTGGGTTCTCCCATCGCTAATCGTAATAGTTCGGCAATTGAGAAATTAATGGGCTTTTTTGCGAATACTTTAGCTTTCAGAGGTGATTTAGGGGGAAATCCGAGTTTTCTGGAGTTATTAGAACGAGTAAAGCAAACGACTTTATCAGCTTATGCCCATCAAGATTTGCCTTTTGAAATGTTAGTAGAAAAATTACAATTAAACCGAGATTTAAGTCACAATCCTTTGATACAGGTGATGTTCTCACTGCAAAATACTCCCCAATCTGAGGCCAGTTTATCTGGCTTAAAGATGGAGAGTTTGCCTTTATCTGTTGAGCTTAAAGCGCGATTTGATTTAGAGGTTAATTTTTGGGAGGTTGCTGATCGTTTAGAAGCGGTTTGGTGTTATAGTACCGATTTGTTTGCCAACCGTACTATTAACCAAATGGGGCAACATTTTCAGAATCTCTTAACTGCGATCGCATCTAATCCCAATATGGGAATTTTTGAGTTATCGATGTTAAGTGATGAAGAACGTTATCAATTGTTATCATTGTGGAACGAAACTCACACAGATTATCCCTCTGATAAATGTATTCATCAATTATTTGAAGAACAGGTAAAACGCACACCCGACGCGGTAGCAGTGGTTTTTAAAGGTCAACAACTGACTTACACTGAATTGAATAGTCGTGCAAATCAATTAGCCCATTATTTGCAATCTTTGGAGCTTAAATTAGAGGACAAGATCGGGGTTTGTATTGAAAGGTCTCCTTTAATGGTAATAGCAATTTTAGCCATTCTTAAAGCAGGGGGAGCTTATGTTCCTCTAGATATTGCTTATCCCTCAGAAAGATTGGCTTTCATGATCGAAAATGTACAATGTCCTATTATCCTCACTCAAAACCATTTATCTGAGCGACTCCCAGTTAATAACAATCAGGGGATGATAGATATTGAGTCAAAATGGGAAAGTATTGCCCAATATTCGCCAGAAAATATCGCAAGTAAAGTTACTCCAAACAACTTAGCCTACATTATCTATACATCAGGTTCGACTGGAACACCCAAAGGAACGGAAGTCCTCCATCGTAACATCATAGGTTTTATATTTGCGGTTGATTATGTCCAGCTTGATGCTCACCAAATTTGGCTACAACATTCCTCAATTTCTTGGGATGCCTTAACCCTAGAATTATGGACTCCCTTACTTTTTGGAGGGCGTTGTGTGCTTTATCCTGGTAAGGTTATTAACCCTGAAGATCTGAGGAAAATTATCAAAGAAGAAGGGGTGAATATTCTCTGGCTAACTTGCGCGTTATTTAATCTAATGATTGACACAATGCCAGAATCTTTATTAGGTGTTAAACAACTAATAACTGGTGGAGAAACTCTGTCTGTTGCTCATGTTCGTCGCGGTTTAGCCTTGTTACCTAAAACACAAATTATTAATGGTTATGGACCCTCAGAATGTACTGTATTTACCTGTTGTTATCCCATTTCTAAACAACTAGATGAAAATCTAGCTTCTATTCCCATTGGGAAACCCATTGGAGACAGAAAAGTTTACTTGCTTGATCGCAATTTACAACCAGTGCCAGTTGGAGTTTATGGGGAAATTCATGTGGGAGGAGCGAGTGTCGCTAGGGGTTATTTAAATCAGTTAGCTTTAACCCGTGAGAAGTTTATTTCTAATCCCTTTTTGGCAGGGGATACCCTTTATAAAACGGGAGACTTAGCGCGTTATTTACCTGATGGTAATATTGAATATGTAGGACGGATTGACAATCAAGTAAAAATTCGCGGCTTCCGTATTGAATTGGGAGAAATTGAGGCTGTACTTAGTCAAAATCAGGCGGTACAGTCTTCCTGTGTGATTGTTCGTGAAGATAATCCGGGGGAAAAACAGTTAGTTGCCTATATTGTGCCTAAGCTAGGAGTAAAGCTAACAAGTGGCGATTTGCATCAATTTCTTAGCCATAAATTGCCCGGTTACATGGTTCCGAGTGCCTTTATGATGCTGGAGTTTTTGCCTTTAACAGCTAACGGAAAAATTGATCGTCGTGCGTTAAAAGCTCCTAGTAATACCAGTGATTCAGACAGATTTATTGAAGCGCGTAATCAGTTAGAATTAAACCTCGTGCAAATCTGGTCAAAAGTGCTAAAGATTGACAAAATTAGCGTGCATGATAACTTTTTTGACCTCGGTGGCCATTCCCTTTTAGCTCCTTATTTAATCACCCAAATTAAAGAACAGTTAGGCAAGGAAATTGCCGTAACCACAATATTTCAAAACCCAACTATTGAACAGTTAGCGACCATTATCCGAACCGATTCAGATTCCTCTAACCAGTCTTGTTTGGTTCCCATTCAACCCCAGGGTTCAAAGCCTCCTTTCTTCTGTGTTCCAGGCGCCGGGGGACGACCATTTTATTTTTACCATTTAGGACGTTGTTTAGGAAAAGATCAACCTTTCTACAGTTTTGAAAATGATCTCTATCAACAGTTTGGAGAAATCACTCGCATTGAGGATATAGCCAGTATTTATCTTCAAGCCATGCAAGATTTACAACCCCAAGGACCCTACTTTTTGGGGGGACATTCCTACGGTGGTAATGTGGCTTTTGAAATGGCTCAACAGTTGGTTAATCAGGGTCAACAAGTGGCATTACTAGCAATCATTGATTCTTCAGCACCCACTTATAAAGACAAACAAATTTTGCTTGATTATATTAATTGGGATCATGCGCGATGGTTAGCTGAAGTCAGCAAAGGTATCGAAGTTTATTTAGATAAAACCATCGATATTTCCTATGAAACTCTTCAACTCTTAACAGTGGAGGAACAATTAAAATACGCCTTAAACTTTTTTAAACTGGCTAATATGCTTCCTCCCAATGCGGAAACTAGGCAGCTTGAAAAAATTGTCCAAGCCTATAAAACTAGCTGTTTATGTCTGATTGATTATCTCCCTAAACAGATTTATCCTGGTAAAATTACGATTATACGGGCTAGGGAGGAATTAGCTGATGATCCAAATAAAGATTTAATAGCTGGAGATTGCGAGGATTCCTCTTTAGGCTGGAGTGAATTTTCTACAGAGCCAGTTGAGATTCATTTCGTCCTAGGAAATCATGTCTCGATTATGGTGGAACCCCATGTCCAGATTTTAGCCGAAGAGTTAAAAGTTTGCCTTGAGATTTGATACCAAACCCGTTTTTAAGACTATGATTAACTCCCAATCCAACTTGAAAAACCCAGTTATGAATTGTTTCTCCCCAATCTCCTCTATCTTTTAAACAGGATTTAATCTAAGAACTGACGATTTTCTACAAGTTGTGTGAACGGTAAGACTAATGTAGAATGCTGCAAGGCATCTGATTGCTAGACAGCCGATTTGTATTCTTTTGCCTTACCATGGATTTTATATGACTGAAATCCCCACCAACCAATCCAACTTAGTGATTTTAGGAGTCTCATCAATGACGGAAACTACTGAAACGGCCATTCCCAATGATTTTCTCGGAATTAATCCCACAGAAATCAACAAAAAACTTGTCTCCTGGGGAATTTCTCTGGATGAAGTTGTTCAAAAACTTGCTTCTCTGGGACTCCCCGGCATTATTTTCATTATTGCTGTTGCCGCATCCGGTGGTACTGCCTATCCTGCGATTTACGCACTTTTTGGGTTAGGCGGTCCGCTGGGACTAATTGGTGGACTTGGGGTCTTAGGTATCTCTACCATTATTGGTGACATTGTTACGGGTTATGGCATTGAGGCACTGCTTAAAACGGTCTATCTCAAACGTCGTGAAACAGAAACTCAAGAATATCTCATCAATGAGGTGGAAGGTTTGCCAATTTCTCAAGTTCTAAAACTTAACCTTAAAAAGGCTATTGAAGTAGAAATTGCTGCCGAAGAACCCATTGCTCCCAAAGAAGTCGAAATTGCTGAAGAGTAGTTTTAACTTGACTAAGCACTGCTGCCCTCACCGGCCAATTGACTTGTTTAGCAAACCCTAAATACAACAAAAAACCGCCATAAATCTTACTCCTGCTTGACTTATGGCGGTAGTTTATTTCTGTCTGAATTACTGAAAGCAATCTTTAAATTAATTAACTATCTTCCCAGTCAGAAGGCCATTTCCAAGTCCAAACGGGAGCCGGTTCAGAATCGGGGGGGGAATCGGGAGTCGGAGCCTCGTCTTGGTCCACAGATAAAAAACGAGCAAAGAAGGGGATTGCTTTACTTTGTTCGGTATTGGGATAATTCATGGTCATTCCTAGTTTTGAGTGGCAGCTTTTTCAAGATAGCTGCGATTACCTTGTGATAGTAACATATATTGCCGTCTTACTCAAGTCAAATACTCACCTTACCCGCACTCCCATGGGTGACACTTATAGCTTTATTCAGGGTCATCAGGTACGCCAATTTTCTTCCCTGTTCTCCGCTCCCCATTCCTAATTCAAAAGCGATAACTTCTGTCCCTCACCAGATATGATAATATAGATTGATGGTTATAGGTTAATTGATAAAAACTTTTTTTACCATTAAATTGGGCTGTTAGTTGAACCTCTAAGGGAAATTTATCGGTATCTAAGGGAAAAGGTGTGGCTCCTTTTTTTATATCGCCTCAGCCACGCGGTCAATATCTAGTGCCTTAACAGGAGTTTGGCAAGCATTGCTATAACCCACTTCCCACTTCCCGCTCTACTAAGCCCAATCGTGTTAAACTAATGTAGTTTTTGCCGAAACAGTTAAGTGAGTTTAACAATGGATAAAAATGAATGGATTAGTAGATTCGATGATTTAATTTGTAGTCCTTCGATTCGAGAGTTTTATGGTGAAAGAGAGTTTTTTAATGTCGGTTATTGGCTCTCCCATACCCAAGATCAACAGGAAGCATCCTCTACTCTGATGGAGAAACTTTTAGAATTTATTCCCAACAAACAGGGAACAATTCTTGATGTTGGCTGTGGTTTGGGAGCAACTACCCATTATCTTCTCAAATATTATCCATTGACAGCAATTGTGGGGATTAACATTTCTCCGACACAAATTGCCAGAAGTCTCTTGAATTTTCCCGAGGGTAAATTTCTGTTAATGGACGCAGTAGAGATGGATTTTGCCGATCATTCTTTTGAGCAAATTATTTGTGTAGAAGCGGCTTTTTATTTTAATACCAGGCGGCAATTCTTGCAAGAAGCTTGGCGAGTATTAAAGCCGGGGGGAACCTTAATTCTCTCAGATCTGAGTTTTGCCACAACAGAACTTTTAGGTGATTGGACAGTTCCCCAAGCAAACACGGTCAAAGATAGGGCAGAGTATCAAAATCTTTATCAACAGGCAGGGTTTAAAGATGTTCAATTTGTCGAGGTGACGGAGGAGTGCTGGTTCAGACATTTTCGCCATCTTAAGTCTTGGTTAACAGAGGAATTGCAATCGGGAAAATTAGACGAAGAAACCTATAATTTAAACATTAAGCCTCTGGATAATTTGCTAAGTTCCTCGGCCATAACTTATTGGTTAGTTGCCGCCCAAAAGCCAGTCAATGAACTGTAATAGTTGTAAGTTTTTCTTGAATTTTTGGAGACAAAAAAAATGTTTGATTCCTTATCGGGTAAAAAAGTCGTTATTATTGGTGCAAGCTCCGGGATTGACCTAGCGATTGCCGAAAAATTGCTCTCCCTGGGGGCAAAAGTGGTGCTTTCCCATGCTTCTCAAGAGAAATTAGCTGCCGCTGTTGCCCTAATTTCCGGGGAGATTGAAGCCAAAACTGTTAATTTTTTAGAAGAAGATTCTGTTAATGCCTTTTTTGCAGAAATTGGCAACTTTGACCATTTAGTAGTCACCTCTCTGGGAGACAGAAATATGCCGCGAGCCTTATTAACCGAAATGACCGCAGAAACGGCCCGGGGAGGTATGGAGAAATTCTGGGCAACCTTTTTAGCAGTGCGTGGCTCCCTGAAAACTTTGGCCAAGGACGGTTCTATTACCCTGACATCCAGCGTCACTATGTTCAAATATTCCAAAATGGGCGGAATTTCTGTCATAGCCGCCGCTAATAGTGCCGTAGCCGTATTTGGACGCGCCCTCGCCCTAGAACTCGCTCCTATTCGCGTTAACGTTGTTGCCCCCGGATTAATAGAAGATACAAGCATCTGGACCAGTCAAGGTGATTCGGAACGCTCCGACCTGAGCAAATGGGCGGTTTCTGCTCTACCTGTCGAACATTTAGGGCAACCCGAAGAAGTCGCCCTAGCAGTATTGAGTTTGATTATCAACCCCTATATGACCGGTGTGGTTTTACCCGTGGACGGTGGAGTTACTCTTTAATCTCTAACCGGACTTAAACCCTCAACCCGGGAAAGTGATACTAAATCCTCTTTAAAGGGTATAGGAGGGAGTGGGAAGCGGGTTTTTAAAGTTGCATTAAGGGTTGATCATAGTACATAGGTTCGATTTTGCGATCGCTGTTTTGGGTATCGTACCTATACCCTACTGAATTTTACCTATCAATCCACTTTTCGACTGCAAAAACAAAAATCAGTCTATATCTTGACTGCAAAAACGGTATATTAATTTTATATAGGCTATTGACAAGCCTAAAAGCTTTCTTTAAACTAGATTCAGTGCATAAACAAAAATTCCGATAAGTACCTATTGCAGTAGGACTTCTCGGACGTTTGTATGTACTTAATTGTTTTTGGACATTTTTTCAAGGTTAATTATGACTCAGATTACATCGGCTGTCAATGACGACGGCTACCGTTCCAGTGCTGACCTCGTACACTGTCAAAGACAAGATGAAGCGCAGACTTTAGCTTTCGCTGATTCGGCCACATCAGGAGCGAGAGTTTTTATTTGTCATGTTTACGAACAGGGGGGAAGAACTCATCTAGTTTTTTCTCTACCTTGTAGTCTGCTGATTGAATTGGCAAAATTACAAAGTGCTGAAGCTAAAAAGAATAAGTCTAATGCGGATGAAGTCATGAACAGACCACTTATTCCCCAGCACGTTAACGAGATTGCAAAGTATTTGCTAGAGACAGATCAGTATATTTTGCCCCCATTCATCTTTAACTCGAATACACCGATCAAAGTTTTTACCTATGGTGCAGGTCCAGTCAAATTCGGTTATGCTGTTATGCCAATAGATGTAGAACTTTATGTTACTGATGGTCAACATCGGTTAAAAGCGATCGAAAAAGTTTTACCTGAAAAACCTGACTTGCGTAACGACAGCGTAACTGTGCTGGTGGTTCAAGAAGCAGATATGGATCAAATTCATCAAGATTTTGCCGATTGTGCCAAAAATAAACCCATCCCTCCTGCTTTATTGGCTGCTTTCGACGTTACCGATCCTCTTGCTAAGTTGACTCGGACAATTACTAAAGATTTAGTCATTTTCAATGGACGGATTGATAAAATCTCTCGTACTATCGGAAAAGACACCAAATATATGTTTACTATGAGTCAGTTAAGAATCGGTGTCGCTGAATTTCTTTTTGGTTCATCTCGAAAACCAGTTATAGAATCTCATTTTCGTCAAAGTAAGAGTGAATTTGTGCTGATGTTAGAGAGACTGAAGATTTTTTACACAGAATTCGCCAAAAATAACGATACTTGGCGACTTTTGCTACAACCTGCATCTCAAACGGTCAATCTCAACTTATACGATCTCAGACAACAGCGCGTGGACTTTAATACGGTTGGGTTTCAGGTACTCAGTCGCATTGGACATTTCATCTTTTTTGGCCAAGAATTCACTGATTTACAGCGAGAAGCTCTAATTAAAGCACTTGCGGGTTTGGATTATACCCGTGACTCAGCTTTATGGCTAAATAGTATCGTGATTGATGATGCTGGTGCTAAAAAGATAGTTACACAGACAACAGCAGTCGATAAAGCGTTTAAAATCGCCAGAGATGCTGTAAAAGAGAAAACTGGGATAGTTTTAATCTAGTTTCGAGTAGATTTAGAGGAATTCAGTCTTATATACCTTCTGAAATCACAAACAGAGATTGAGCAGTTTTGCTTTATCTCTCTTTTCCTGTGCCTATTGATAGGTTTTACTAATTAGACATAGAGTATAGAGAGGAGAACTTTAAAAGTATATATGTAATGACCGCAATCCAAACCTCTCTACTACCGAATCGTACTATTGATGAGTTCGTAGAAGATATTAAACTACTGACTCAAGAAGTACAAAAGCTCTACTGTTTAGATGAGATTCCTTGGATTATTGGTGTTTCTTGGGGAAAAGATAGTTCAGCAGTTTTACAGTTAATCTGGAATGCGATCGCTGATTTACCATTAGAGAAGCGACAAAAAACTATTCATGTCATCACCACCGACACAATGGTTGAAAACCCCATTGTCTCTGCATGGGTTAGAAAGTCAATGGAAAAGCTGGAAAAAGCTTCAGAAGCTCACAGAATGCCATTTAAATCACATTTACTCTATCCTGCTGTGGAAGATCGCTTTTGGAGTGGATTAATAGGTAAGGGTTATCCTGCTCCCCGTTTGAAATTTCGTTGGTGTACTGGAAGACTGAAAATTAACGCTTCTAATAACTTTATTCGTGAAGTCATCAGAAATTGTGGGGAAACAATATTAGTTTTGGGAATCCGCAAAACAGAAAGCTCTCGTCGTGCTAAGGTGATGGAAAAATTAGAAGCTAAAAGACTTCGTGAGCGTTTGAGTCCTAATGCAAATATGCCCAATTCTCTCGTTTATAGTCCGATCGAAGATTGGCGTACTGATGAAGTATGGATGTACTTAATGCAGTGGGAAAATCCCTGGGGAGGAGACAACAAAGAATTATTAGCAATGTATCGAGGAGCGACTGCGGATAATGAATGTCCCCTGGTGGTAGATACCTCCAGTCCTAGCTGTGGAAGTTCCCGTTTTGGTTGTTGGGTTTGTACTTTGGTAGATAAAGATACATCTCTGAGTATGATGGTTCAGAATGACCAAGAAAAGGAATGGTTACAACCACTCGTAGAACTTAGAAATGAATTAGACCTTTTGGATGATAGAGAGAGACGTGATTTTCGTCGTCTTGTTGGGAAAGTACAATTATTTGAAAGAAACTTAAATGGAGAAATATCGATCGAACCCATACCGGGACCCTATACTAAAAAATGGCGGGAATATTGGCTGAGAAGGGTATTAGAGGCTCAGGAGAGCGTGCGTACTAATGCACCGGAGGAGATGAAAGATATTACCCTAATTACCACGGAGGAACTCAGCGAAATTCGCCGGATTTGGAGAGAAGAAAAGCACGAATTTGATGACCAATTACCGAAGATTTATAAACAAGTGACTGGAGAAACTTTTCAAGACCCGCGACCGGGAGCGGATAATAATCTTTTGGGGAGTGAAGAATGGGATATACTCGCGGATATCTGTGCCGAGGATTCCATGCACCTAGAATTATTGGCTAAACTGATCGATACGGAACGTCAATATTTTCTCAAAATCTCTCGCAAGGGTATTTACAAAGATCTAGAAAAATGCTTTGAATCTAGTTCTCGTAGTAAAGAGGAAGCGATCGAAAATGCCCGTTATGTCTATGATCTAAAGAATGCCGCTCAAAGTGGCAATATTGCTCAGGTGAAAGAACAACTCAAGGAGAGTTTTAGTGAACCGGAAAAAGACCCGCAAAAACAGTTAACTTGGGCCAGTATGAAATTCCCTACAACCGATGAGGAGGAGGAATAACGGGTTTATTTAGGGTTTGCTGAATAAATCCAACAACCTTGTTGGATAAGGTTTTTAGACTTTTTTCCCTCAAAAAGTGCCGACCCTTGGAGTGATTGGGGGGAAAATCCCTGGACTTTTTCCCTGAAAATTAGGTAATTGACCACCTGAAAATGGGTAAAACCCCACACCCCACACCCCACACCCTACACCCTACCCCCACGAAAAACTTTTTGCCGCAAACCCTTTCTCGACGACGAGATGAAACCCTACCAAAAAATTCCTATTCGTGAATGTGGGGAACCCCTAGTACCTATACCCGCAGATAAGTTTGTTATTCCTTCTCCCCATGCTTACGAGAAATTGGGGGCCAATTATCGGGGTAAATCTCCCTATTTTTTGCGACAAGGGGTGTTAAATGCCCTAATTGATGCTCAAAACCGTCTGCAAGTCTATCAACCCGGTTGGCAAATTTTGATTTTTGATGCCTATCGACCGGTGGAAGTGCAACAATTTATGGTCGATTATAGTTTTCAGACTCTCCTAGACACAAAAGGATTAGCCAAAGAGAAACTATCGGAGGCAGAAAGTCAAGCGATTTTAACAGAAGTTTACACTATTTGGGCGTTTCCCAGCGATAATGCCGCCACTCCGCCTCCCCATAGTACCGGAGCGGCGATCGATATTACCCTGGTGGACGAGAAGGGACAAGCCATCGACATGGGGGGAGAAATCGATGAGATCAGTGAGCGATCGCATCCCGATTATTATATCGCCGCAAAAAGCCCGCGAGAACAGAGTTATCATCAAAAACGAGTTTTATTGGCTAAAGTGATGGAGGAGGCGGGATTTAGCCGACATAAGGGGGAATGGTGGCATTTTTCCCTAGGGGATCAGATGTGGGCCTGGTCGCTCGATCGAGCCTACGCTATCTATGGCAGAGTTGAGGATTAAGTAGGGTTTGCGGCAAAAAGTTTCTTGTGGGGACAGGGTGTGGGGTGTAGGGTGTAGGGTGTAGGGTTTTACCGATTTTGAGGGGGTCAATTACCTAATTTTCGAGGGAAAAGTCCAGGGATTTTCCCCCCAATCACTTCCGTCGCCGGTACTTTTTGATTGACAAAAAGTCTAAAAGTCTTACCCAACAAGGTTTTTAGATTTATTCAGCCCACCCTAGATCAATACTGATATACTAACAAAAGGAGACTCAAAGCTTAGACCGGCTTCTGATCGATGATCGCCAAAATTTGATCAACAAAAGCTTGGTGATCAACCACTGGTTTAGAAATATAACCATCGGCCTGACTCTGCTTGAGAAAATTCTCTCGATCGCCTTCCATAGCGTGAGCGGTGACGAGAATAACGGGTAAATCGGCGGTTTCGGGGTTAGCTTTGAGAATTTGGCTGATTTTAATGCCATCTACCGCTTTCCCTTCATAGACACTATGGGAGAGGGAGACATCCATTAAAATCACGTCCGCTTCCTTATCCCGAGCAATACGAAGCACTTCTTCCACGTCTTCAGTCCCTTTGACCTCTAGACCACCTCGTTTGGTCAAAATTTTGGCAAAAACGCGAAAATTTATCGGGTCGTCTTCTACAATCAAAACAGTTGTCATAGGGATGCTCAGGGATAAACAAGGTTAAAACGGGCAAAATGCCTTATGATTCACAGCTAGACAGATTGAAAACGAGAGACTCATGGCCAAACAACTGGATTTCTTAGCTAGTGGTCAAATTATACCCACGGCCTTACACCAAGAGATGGAACGATCCTATCTAGAATATGCCATGAGTGTGATCGTGGGGCGAGCCTTGCCGGATGTACGCGATGGACTAAAACCAGTACATCGTCGCATATTATACGCTATGCACGAACTGGGTTTAACTCCCGATCGCCCTTTTCGCAAATGTGCGCGGGTGGTGGGGGATGTCTTGGGTAAATATCATCCCCACGGCGATCAGTCAGTGTACGAGGCACTGGTTCGTATGGTACAGGATTTTTCCAGTCGTTACCCACTTTTATCGGGCCATGGTAACTTTGGTTCGATCGATAACGACCCCCCGGCGGCCATGCGTTATACAGAAACCCGTTTGGCCGGCATCGGTGATCAGGCGGTTTTAGGGGGAATTAGCGAAGCTATCGTTAATTTTAGCAGTAATTTCGATAATTCTCAACAGGAACCGGTTGTTTTACCCGCTCAGTTACCGATACTGATTCTTAATGGTTGTTCGGGTATTGCGGTGGGAATGGCGACTAATATTCCCCCCCATAATTTAGGGGAAGTGGTGGAAGGTTTAATCGCTTTGATTGATAATCCCGATTTAAGCGAGGAAAAGTTAGTAGAAATTATCCCCGGGCCCGATTTTCCCACGGGAGGCGAGATTTTAGATGATACCGGCATTCGGGAGGCTTATCGCACCGGTAGGGGGATTATTCCCGTGCGCGGAGTGGCGAAAACTGAAACAATTATCATTGAGGGCAAGCGCCGAAGGGAAAGGACGGCAATTGTGGTTACTGAGTTGCCTTTTCAGGTGAATAAGGCTGCATGGATCGAAAAAATCGCCGAATTAGTCAATTTAGGGAAATTGGAGGGAATTGCCGATATCCGCGATGAAAGTAATCGCGAAGGCATTCGGGTGGTGATTGAATTAAAGCGGGAAAGTCAACCGCAGCAGGTTTTGGCGGCTTTATACCAACAAACGGCCCTACAGACTAATTTTGGGGCGATTATCCTCGCTTTGGTCGATAATAAACCCCGGCAGTTATCTTTAAAACAAGTTTTACAGGAATTCTTGCGCTTTCGAGAAACGACTCTCACCCGTCAGTATGGCGATGAGTTGCAACAGGCCAGCGATCGCTTACACCTAGTGGAGGGTTTATTATTAGCTTTGCAGAATATCGATCGAGTGGTGGATATTCTCAAAAATGCTCCCGATGGGACGACGGCTAAGTATCGTTTTCAGGCAGAATTGGGCATTAGTGACGCTCAAGCTGATTCTATCTTGGCTATGCCCCTACGTCGTTTAACCGGTTTGGAAAGACAAAAATTAGAGACGGAAGCGACGGAATTGCAAGCAAAAATTCAACAGTTGGAAACTCTCCTCCATAACCGTCAGGAGTTTCTCAAGTCTCTGAAAAAAGAATTGCGCTCTTTAAAGAAAAAATTCGCCGATAGCAGACGGACAAAAATTCCCACTGGGAAGTCGGGAAACAGGAAACAGGAGACAGGAGACAGGAGACAGGAGACAGGAGACAGGAGACAGGAGACAGCAGGGAAGAAATTGGATTCTGCTGTTAAAAAACAGGAGACAGTCCCGATGAAAAAATTTTCACCACCAGAGACGAAAGAGGTTTCCTTATCTACACCCCACACCCCACACCCCACACCCTACACCCTCTTTCAAGGCAGAAGTTAAAAAGCAGGAGAATAAAGTTAAGAAAAAGTCTGAGAGTGAGAATGCACCGAGTTTAAGCCTATTTACGCCCCAAGAACCCCCAGAAAATGCGATTTTATTGCTTGATGCCGAAGATAAAATTAGTTGGACGACACCAGAAGAGCGAGTGCCGGACCGGGGTTTAATTATCTATCAACAGGCGATCGAAAAACGGGAAAATTTCCTAGTTATCCTCGATAATGCCAAAGCTTACCCGATTGCTACCCGGGAAGTTCCTCCAAAAGACAATCAACCGGTGTTAATCGACCGTCTGCTGACCAAAACCGCCCAAAAAGATTCAGAAGCCGTGTTAAATCAATTTTTCTTGACAGAACCTCAAAAAAATCAAGAATTGCTTTTACTGAGTCAACAGGGGCGAATAAAGCGGCTTCCCATCGATGAATTAGAGGGGGTTGGTAGTCGGGGTTTGTCCCTCATGAAATTGAAAGAAGACGATCGCCTATATGGTGCTATTTTTACTCACGAAGGCCTGGACTTAGCGATCGCCACCAGTAGCGGTCGGGTGTTGCGTTATCCCGTGCGCGAGGAATTATTGCCAATGATGAGTAAATCCGCTCAGGGTTTAGCAATTTTGCGATTGCGCTACGGGGAACATCTAGCCGGCTGTGTTTCTCTCCCCCATCGGGAAAATCTGCTGCTGATTTCGGGATTAGGTTACGGGAAAAGACTGGCGATCGAGAATTTACGTTTATCACAATTAGGCGATCTTGGTTCACCCGCTTTACAATTCGTCAACAAACAGGATAGTTTAGCGGCCATGGTAGCGGCCCGGGAGGGGAGTATAGTGTTATTAAGTACCAATCAGAATCGAAAACTGCCCTTAGAGGTAGAGACTGTGACAGTTACGGGTAAAGACGGGACAGGTTCACAATTAGTCAAACTCAACCCCGCAGAAAAAATTATCAAAGCACAATTGTTACACCATCTCTAAACAATGGCGAAAAAACCGAAAAATGTTGCTCGTAAACACCGGCATTGGCAAAGATGGTTAAAACTAACTCCGATTCTGGTTTTTGGGTTTATTATCCTTAATCTAGCGATTAATTTAGCCATCCGCTGGCCAATTAATCAACAAAAACCCGTTGATGGCATCTTAGTTTTGGGGGGCAGCATTCGTCGGGAAATTTATGTAGCCAATCTAGCCCAGCAATACCCCAATATACCGATTTTAATTTCCCAAGGCTCGAAAGACCCCTGTATTTTATTACTATTTGAACGGGCAAAAGCGCCAAAAACTAACGTCTGGTTAGAAAAGTGTGCTGATTCTACCTTCGGCAATTTTTTCTTTGCCGTGCCAATTTTAAAACAATGGGGAGTACATAAAGTAAAAGTTGTCACCTCTCCTACTCATTTACCCCGCGCTAAATGGTTAGCAGAAATTCACTTGCAATCCCATGGTATAGCAGTAGAAATCGATGCAGTCCGAGAAATTGGTATCCCCGGTAATCACGAATCAAAGCTAAAAACTGGGTTAGATGTGACTAGAAGTATAATTTGGGCTTTTGTGGGACAATTAATCTATCCCCCCTGTTGGCAAGTCATTCCCTTAAATTCCGTTGATTTAGAAGCTTGGCACGATGAAGGTTTTCAATGTGAATCCCAAGGTAAGATCAGCTAAACTATCCTCTCCCAGTTAGTTTTTTAGCGGCTGCATCCCATGTTTGTAAATCTACTAAGTTGGGATTTTTAAAGGCAAACTCTCTCTTCCCACTTGCCACTTTCCTATACCTTTTAAACAGGATTGAGTATCAGAGGTCCTATCGGGTATTTGCGATCGCATCTAGAGCCAAATTCAGTTTCAGCAGGTTAACCCCCGGTTCGCCGAAAATGCCGAGAAAGCGATCATCGGTGTTTTTGGTAACGAGGATCTCCACTTGATTTGGCGGTAATCCCCGCACCCGCGCCACCCGCTCGATCTGCGCTCTGGCGGCCTCCGGGGTGATATGGGGATCAAGACCAGAACCGGAGGTGTACACCAGAGCCGCGGTGGGTTTAATTGCCCCTTTCTCTAATCGGGGAATCTCCCCCTGTATAGCTTTTGCCGGATCGGGATCGGGTTTTCCTTTAATGCGATCGATTAATGCGGGGTTACTGGGAGCTAGGTTACTCGCCCCCGAAATTCCGGTTTGCAGGACTTTGTTAGGATCGTTTTTCGGATCGGCCGTACTGTAGGCGGTGGTACTTGGACGACTATTGAAATAGCGATCGCTGGTGAAAGGTTGCCCAATTAGAGCCGAACCCACCACTTGACCTTGATTATTGGTGATCAAACTCCCGTTCGCTTGCCAGGGAAAAAGAATTTGACCGATGGCGATCATCGAGAAAGGATAGATCAGCGCAGTGATCACCCAGAGAACTAGGGTAGAACGGATGGCTCTACCGGCCTCGCGTGCAAAACTCATAATTAGGGTTTACTGAAAAAGTTTGTTGGTGGAGTTAGGAGTCAGGAGCCAGTAGTCAGGAGTCAGGAGAATTAAGAATAAACAACAATCAATGAAAGAGTCTATTTAGAGATTTTCTGCTTTTTCCCATTTTTGAACTCTCAAAAATTAATTGTGCCAGAAATCTCTTAAAACCTCTCCGGTACAAAGATGACCAAGAACAGATAGATAAATAAAGCAAAGGCGACTAATCCTAAAAGGGTTAATGCAGAGGCTTGCCCCCTATCGATAGTGCTTCCCGTAGAAGCTTGAACGATGGAGGAGAAAAGAATTGTTAGACAGAAATTTAAGAAAATATACCAGAAAAATCGGTATTTTCTAGGGGCTGCTTTCATAAGAATTAGAGTTTTTTGGAGATTTGTTTTTGCCAGTAAATCAAGAAAATAGCTGTAGTTGTCGATAGGTTGTCTTGTTCTCCTTTTTCAATTCATAGTTAAGAATACATTGGCCTACATATCTAGCCAAATTAATAGGAACAGCATTGCCAATCATTTGTTCTAGATTAGATTTTGTTCCTGTAAAAATAAAGTCTTTAGGAAAAGTTTGAATATAGCTTCGCTCCCTCGTTGTTAGCGGTCTTAATTTTTCCTTAAGATGACAAGCATCCCCGGGATGTTGTCGATAGGTTTTGGGAACTGGTCGATTTACTCCTCGAATAGTAGGGCTAGGTTCATAAATACTGAATATCGCCCTTCTTTGATAGCTTCTAGGATGTCTATAATAGTATTCTATATCTAATTCTTTGCCCATATAGTCAAATACAGTCAGAGGTTGACTTGATAGATTTTCATTAATTTCATCGATTAAAAAATCATCTTCTTCCTTCATTTTACCGATCAGAAAATATCTTTTTCTAGTTTGAGGAACTCCGCAGTAACAAGAATTAATAACTTTTTCAGTTAAACCATAACCATGGCTTTTAAAAATTTGTTTTGCTTGAGTGAGTATTTTACTTTTCTCAATTCTATCCACATTTTCCATAACAAACCATTGCGGACTTACTCCAGTTACAATTTCGGCGAATGTGAGCGTTAGATTCGCTCGTCCTAAACCCTCGTCTCTCTTCCCAGCACTGGAAAAGTCTTGACAAGGAGGGCTGCCGACAATAATCTCAGGATTATATTGAGCAAATATTTCTTGGCTAGATTCTCTAGATAAATCGACATTAAATATCGGATGACTAAAGTTATTTCTATAGACATCTATAGCAGGTATCCAATTATCAAATGCGGCCACAATAGTAAACCCCGCTTTCTGGAAACCTAAAGATAAACCACCACAACCAGCGAATAAATCGATTGTGATCATTTTGCTCCCTCCTCTAAATTAAACAAATCGGGTGAATTATAAATAATAGCATCAAATCGCCTTTCAGGACTCAATAAATTTTGTCCACCTCCTAAAATAATTTCTCTGATTTCTGACTTGTTAATTCTGGGTCGATGCAAAATTTCTGAACGCATATACCGGTTGGTAATTTTGCCGCTTAATGCAAACGCTTTATCGTTTTTTGTATTGTAAGAAAGTTGATCGATTATTTTTCTATGATTGATGCGCTCCTGTTTGCTGAAATCGTCAAGCATTTTGAACAGCCATATCGCAGAACGTATTTGTCTGGAAATACTTTTTTCTATTCTCGCTTCAAATTTAGTCAGATCTACGAATAGCCGAGTGAAAGCTAGATCGCTCCAAACGAACACATCTAAACATTGCTCTGCCAATTTTGAAGATTTGCCTTCCGTTTTCCAGATAGGCTGTATTAAAAATGGTTGTTGATAGGGCAATAAATCAAGCGATAGTCGGTCAATAACGCCAACTATTGATAGTAAATAAGGCATTACCTCTCTCGGTTCTGTCCAGTCTTGAATAGAATCGAAATCACTACCGATAATCTCCTGTAATTTTTGTGTATTTTGCCTAATGTGATTAATTATACTACAGGCGAGATACACAATGGTATCTGGTCTAACCACTATTTCACATCCATAACGAATATCTTCTAAGTCACAAGTTGTATTGTCTGGTAAAGCGGTTAATTTAATTTCCAGACCTCGAAGACAATTACCGTTATCGATTCTCTGGGTTACTAGATCGACTCTAGGCAAACTACCGATTACAAATTGATTATACGGCGTAAATTGACTCTCGAAAGCATAAAATAAATTATCGGAATCGGGAGCTAGACCGTATAACTCTTGTGTACTTAACTCCGCCGGTTGAATTTTTAAATTTTCATCGAGTTTCAGATATACATTTTTCAGTCCTTTCCCATCCAAGTAAGCGCACAAAGAAGCTGGAAATGAGGAATTAAATTGATTTTTACCCCATGTTTCTTTTTGGCTAAAATCCCGATTCGAGTGCTTCAATCCGAATAAACTAGGCTTAAATATTGCCGATTTTGCCATTACCTCAACCCGATCGCTGAAATTATCTCATCAATAATCTTAATAGCAATAAACGGGGCAATCATGCCTCCCACGCCGTAGATGAGGATATTGCGCCGCAATAGTTGGTCAGCGGTGAGCGGGCGAAATTGAACGCCTTTAAGTGCCAGGGGAATCAAAACGGGGATAATCAGGGCATTGTAGATCAGGGCTGAAACGATCGCCGATTGAGCGCTTTTCAAACCCATGATGTTTAAAGCACCGATCCCGGCGGCGGCGAAAATCGTCGGGATAATGGCGAAATACTTAGCGATATCGTTGGCTACCGAAAACGTGGTCAGGGCGCCGCGGGTAATGAGTAACTGTTTGCCGATGGTCACTAAATCGATCAGCTTGGTCGGGTCGGAATCGAGATCCACCATATTAGCCGCCTCCTTCGCCGCTTGGGTTCCGGAGTTCATCGCCACACCGACATTAGCTTGGGCCAGTGCCGGTGCGTCGTTGGTTCCGTCTCCCGTCATGGCAACTAACTTGCCCTTGGCTTGCTCGCGACGGATCACCTCGATCTTATCTTCTGGGGTAGCCTCGGCGATAAAATCATCCACCCCCGCCTCCGCCGCGATCACCGAGGCCGTGATCTGGTTGTCGCCGGTGAGCATGATCGTTCTCACACCCATGCGCCGTAATTGGTCGAAACGCTCTTTTAATCCAGGCTTCACGATGTCCTTGAGATAGATCACCCCGTAGATATCGTTACCCCGACAGACGGCGAGGGGAGTTCCCCCCAAACGGGAAACCCTTTCCTGTGCCTGATCGAGGGTCTCGGGAACGGAACCACCGCGGGAACGGACGAAACCTTTAATCGCGTCTACGGCTCCCTTACGGTATTCCTCGCCGGCCCTATCGGTGCCGCTCATGCGGGTACGAGCGGAGAATTCGATTCCCTCGCCGGGTTGGCCATCGATATCGAGGTTCGCGCCCAAATTCCGGGCTAAGGCAACGATCGAGCGTCCTTCCGGGGTTTCGTCGAAAAGGCTGGCCGCTAGACAGATGCGGGCTAATTCCTCGAGGTTATGACCGTTCACGGGGATAAATTCGTCAGCCAGTCGGTTTCCGAGGGTGATCGTTCCCGTTTTGTCGAGAAGGAGGGTATTCACGTCGCCGCAGGCTTCCACCGCGCGCCCGGAGGTGGCGATGACGTTAAACTGAGCCACACGATCCATCCCGGCGATGCCGATCGCGCTCAACAAACCGCCGATCGTCGTGGGAATGAGGGCGACGAGGAGGGAGATCAAGATGGCGATACTGGAACCGGCCCGAAAGGTATCCGCAACCGCCGGCCCGAGACTCGTTTCCAGGAAACCGGCGATATAGTTCCCGATCGGCGGAATCGTGGCGACGACAATTAAAAAGACTTGGGTTAACACGGCCAGAAGTACCGTCAGCGCGATCTCGTTGGGGGTTTTCGTGCGCTCGGCCCCTTCCACAAGGGAGATCATGCGATCGATAAAACCCTGGCCGGGATCTTGGGTGATCCGTACCGTCAACTCGTCCGAGAGAAGCCTGGTGCCGCCGGTGACGGAACTGGCGATGTCGGTTCCGGGTTGTTTGAGGACGGGGGCCGATTCTCCGGTGATCGCCGATTCATCCACCGAACCGATTCCCTCGATCACTTCCCCGTCGGCGGGAATCACGTCCCCGGCCACCAGTTTTACCCGATCGCCCCGACCCAAGGCCGTGGAACTGACCGACTCGATCGAGCCGTCGGCAAGGATTTTCCGGGCCATCGTGTCGCTGCGGGTGGAGCGCAGGGCATCGGCCTGGGCTTTTCCCCGTCCCTCGGCGACCGCCTCGGCGAAGTTGGCGAACAGCACCGTGAAGAAGAGGATGAGGGTGATGATGCCGTTAAGTAGCCGTTGTTGTCCCCTATCCCCGGCGATTGTGCCGAATAGATGCGGGTCGATCGTGACCAGGACCGTGACGATCGTTCCTAACCAGACCACGAACAGGACCGGGTTACGCACGGCGATGCGCGGGTCGAGTTTGAGGAAGGACTGCTGGATCGCGCGTTGATAGAGACCTGTCCGGTTTACCTTGGGGGTGTGGCGGCGGTCGTCCCGGCGACCTCTCGGCACTCGCAACGGGCGGGAGGATTTAGAATTTCCTTTGTTCGTTCTCATAAATTATCTAGGGCTGGTTGAATAAATCTAAAAACCTTGTTGGGTAAGACTTTTAGACCTTTTGTCAATCAAAAAGTACTGGATCTGGGAGTGATCGGGGGGAAATTTAGGCACTTTTTCCCTGAAAATTAGTTTTTGCCGCAAACCCTGTCTAAACTCCTAGCCGATCATCCTGGTGATTTGAAAGGCTTCCGCGATCGGCCCGAGGGCTAATATCGGCAAGAAAGTGAGCGCACCGAGAATTAAAATCACCCCCGCCGTCACGCCGGTAAAGAGTCCAGTATCGGTGCGGAGGGTTCCGGTGGTGGCGGGAACCGGTTGTTTGCGGGACATCCCATCGGCTAACAAGAGCAGGGCGGCGATCGGGATATACCGTCCGGCGAGTAAACTGAAGGAGGCGCTTAGATTCCACCAGAGAGCGGTAATCGTCGGTTTGGCACCAGCCGCAATCGCAAGCGGCGCAGGTTGGGAATCCCCTAGTCCCTCGAATCCCGACCCGTTATTGGCAGCGGCGGAAGCGTACTCGTAGATAACTTGAGATAATCCGTGAAAGCCGGGGTTACTGATGCCCTGAAAGTCGGGAAAGGCAAGGGCGATCGCTCCAGGGATGAGGATGGCGATCGGGTGAACCAGCAGAATTAAAAAACTCGCTAACACCACTTCCCGTTTCTCGATTTTGCGCCCGAGGAATTCGGGGGTTCGCCCCACCATTAGCCCGGTGACGAATACCGCCAGGATCAGATAGGCAAACAGGTAGGCGGTGCCGGTTCCCTGGCCGCCGAAAACGATTTGCAGGAACAGATTCGAGAGGGTGGCGAAGCCGCCGTTCGGCATCAAAGAATCGTGCATGGCGATCACCGCACCGCACATGGTGGCCGTGGTAGTTACCGCGTACAGGGCCGATTGCGCCCAACCGAAGCGTACTTCTTTACCCTCGAAGTTAACCGCTCGCTCCACCCCTAGCAGGGAGTTAACCGCCTGGTTGCCGTTATATTCCCCGATCGCTGTGATGATCGTAAAGCCGATGAAGATACCGAGGGGAATTAGATAGATTAACCGAGCTTGCTTGAGATTATCGGCGAAAACCCCGTAGGTATAGATCAGGGAGGTGGGAATCGAGAGAATCGCTACCAACTGCACCAGATTGACGAATCCGTTCGGGTTTTCAAAGGGGTGGGCCGAGTTGCTGGCAAAAAAGCCACCGCCGTTTTCTCCCAATTCCTTAATAATCTCGAAGTGGGCCACTGGACCGCGGGCGATCGCCTGACTCAGGTTGGGGTTTTCTAGCGTCGGCAAGATCGCCGGGCCCGCGAGGGTTTCCGGGACTCCGGCGATGATCAGGGCAATTGCCCCCACGATCGAGATCGGTAAGAGGATACGGGTGATCGCTCGGATCAGATCCACGTAGAAATTGCCCAACGGTCGCCCCGTCAGTCCCCGAATAAAGGCGATCCCCACCGCTAGACCGGTTCCGGCCGAGGTGAACATCTGGTACCCGAGACCCCAGATCTGACTCCCGTAGCTGAGGGTGGTTTCTCCGGAATAATGCTGTTGGTCGCTGTTGGTGATAAAGGAAATCGTCGTATGTAGCGTGGTGTCCCAAGAAGGGGCGGGGATCCCCGTCGGGTTGAGGGGAAGGACTCCTTGGCCCGCAATCAGGGAAAAAACCAGAATTGCTATTACCGCGTTACTGTAGAGAACGGCGCGGGTGTACTGCCAGCCGGTCATATTCTCTTTCCCTTTCACCCCGACGAAGCTGTAAAGAAGATTCTCGGCTCGATCGCACAGTGGGTCGAGTAGGGTTCTCCGTTCCATGAAAACCCTAGCCATATAGCGCCCGAAAAAGGGGGTGATCGCCACGATTATCAGGATCGTGAGCGCGATTTGAATCCATCCTTGCAACATGGTTCGATCAACTCCAAAAAAAGGCCCGTCGAGGCTCGATCAACGGATTCGACAAGCTCACCGTCCATGATCGACTGGGAAAATCACGGGTTCGCTGTCTCGAAACCGCTTGGGAAAACCAAGTTTGTCTAATCATTAGCGATCGTTAACAAATGGATGTCGAGGGATTACTATCACCTCTGCTGGAATGATTGTAGCGATTTCTTGCGCCTTGACGATCTATATTTTTTCCGTTCGTTATCCTATCAGCTTTTACGCACTTATGCAGCAATACCAACAATTAGCAATTATCAGTGACTCTTAGGCTTTTAGGTCACAAGTGGCTGAACAAACAGGAATAATTATGCAAACGCCATCGCAATTTTTAATTAGAGATTGCTGAATCAATCTAAAAACCTTGTTGGATAATATCTTTAGGTCTTTTTGAAATCAAAACGTACCAGATATGGGATTGTTCGGTGGGAAAATTTAGCTACTTTTTACCTGAAAATTAGGTAATTGACCCCCTCAAAATCGGTAAAATCATACACCCCACTCCCCACACCCGTTCGGCTGAGCTCACGGCCGAAGCCTGCCCCCACGAAAAACTTTTTGCTGCAAACCCTACTTATCTCACCTTATTGTTTTTGTTATCTGCAACAAAAATTAAAGTTTGACAGGCTGTCTGTTGACAAGATTTTCCAGAAATCATCATAATGAAAATGTTTTCATTGTACCCAGCAGCAAGAGGAAAAGAAAATGTTGTTAAAATCTTTAGCCCTTGGTTCGCTTGTGGGATTATCCTTAGTTACATCTATCCCAGTCTTGGCTAATCCTTCCCTTTCTCCAGTACAAACTAACGAAGCAATAATTGCTGTCGGTCAACAAAAATCCGATTTATTTGTTAATTTAACCACCGATGATCCTTGGCGAGCTGCAATGGCAATCGGTGTCGCTACCAATATGCTAAAAAAAGGTCACTCAACCACTATTTTTTTGAATATTACAGGGGTGCACCTGGCAGCGACGACCATTCCTCAACACACTAACGGTATCACCGGTAAAACCCTGCAAGCAATGTTAGTAGATTTCATCAGTCAAGGGGGAAAAGTCTTAATTTGTCCCTCCTGTATGAAACAAGCAGCCATAAAACCCGAAGATCTAATTGCCGGTGTGGTGACAAGTTCTCCCGATTCCCTAGAAGCAAATTTATTTAAGGAAACGGTTAAAGTAATTAGCTGGTAAATCTGGCATTTTCCAGAGAATCTACAGGCTGCATCTCAATTTTGTCTGAGATGCAGCCTCTGCTATATCACTTTTTAGAATATGGTTCCGTGGGAATATTTTCTTCATCTTCCACTTCTGTCTGCGCTACATAATAAAATTTTAGTTCATGCAGTATATCGGCGATCGCTCTTTCTACAGCAATTTTTATTCTTAATCTTCGGGGGTGATAATCGTGATATTTTTCCCCCAAAGTTTTGAAACTGCGGGGCAGAATTTGGATAGCATTATTCATGACTCGATCGATTTTAATCTCCGAGAGATATTGATGAAAGGAAGCAGGTAAATTCCTTAACTGTTCCCGCACTTCTGCTATCACTAATTGCTCAACAAAATTGAGAAAAGGTTGGTTCATGAAACGATTTTTTAGCGATCAAAAACTGACTCAATGTTAATACCGCTCGATAAATAATAGCGTGATATTATGCCGTCGCAATGGTGATTTCAATCACTGTTTGATCCAAGCTGATGGCCAAATACCGCCAATTTCGAGACCAGCTAGACCACTAGAGCTATTTATAAGGGTTTTACCACGACTATCAGCCAATTTTATCGATAATTTACCTTTGAGGGTATCTTGACAAGCAAAACAGAGACCTTTTTCTGTGGGTACACGCACGCGATCGGGAGGATGATCACTGATACCGATTAAGACAATGGTATAATTCTCGTTGGTTGCCCTCATTTCCCAGTATCCCCAGGGTTGCACTGTCCAAGTTAGTTGAGAATTCCAGATATCAAACTTATAAAAGCGATTTTGCCAGTGAATACCGATAATTCCCACCGATTCCGTCCAGTGGAGAACTTTCCGGGTAGAACCCACTGCGGTTAAGGTTAAATCGGGATTTTCAGGGAAAGCATTACAATTAATCCAAAACCACTTTTCGGGGAAAGAATAACCCCAATTTTTCTCGCTATAAAAAGGTACATTCTCAAATTGGTAATTTTTTCCCCCATAGGTAATCATTCCCGTTGCTAAACCATGAGCAGTTAAAATCTGCCAACCCGGGTCAAAAATCGGTAAATAAGATAATATTCCTGCTGTTGCTTGGGGTAAACGCTTGTTATCTCCCCAACTGTACCTAGTTTCAACGCAATAATCCCATTGACAGATTTCTCCAGTGACAGGATCATAAATTCGTCCTTGCTGCTGGTGTGCCGTTGCTTGATAACCCTCTTGAACAGACTCAAAAAAATCTGACGGGGAAAGGAGACAGGGACGGATTTTTAAGTTAGTTTTTCCCCAATGGATAATGGCTAATTGCTGACGACTTGCCCAAAATTTATCCGTATCGGGAAAAGTGCGACAAAGATAATTAGATTCTATGGCTAAAATTTGTACCGCTCCGCCGCTATTGACTTGACCGCCGCTTGGGTCTTGAATAGAATACATAAAGGCGAATCCGTCGGCTAATTGCGGAATCATGACTCGGAAGTACCAACCTTCAAAGAATCGGGGAGTGATACCATCCCAATGGTAGCCAGAATGAGGGGGTTGTGAAGACATCTATGGGTTTATCTTTAGGTATTGATTTTGGCACATCGGGAGCGCGAGCGATTGCTATTGATTCTAGCAAAAATATCGTCGCTGAGGTTCATTATCCTTTCACTAATGCCAATTTTCAGGATTGGCAAAAGGCCCTATTTTATTTATTGGATAATCTAGGGGATTCGGTACGTTCAGAACTTAAATCGATCGCGATTAATGGTACTTCCTCGACGGTGTTATTATGTGATAATTGGGGTAATCCTCTTTCTCAGGCAATATTATACAATGACGGGCGAGGAATTGCCTTTTTAGAAGCAATTAAAGCTATAGCACCCCCTCACCATCCCGTGATTATTGCTACCTCCAGTTTAGCTAAATTACTTTGGTGGAGTGAACAAGAAATTTTTTCGCAAGCGCGTTATTTTCTCTCGCAAGCGGATTGGTTAGCATTTCTGCTGCACGGTAAACTGGGAATTAGTGATTATCACAATGCCTTAAAGTTAGGTTATGATCTCGAAAATCTCTGTTATCCCGATTGGTTAGAGAATTTACCGATGTTTAATTTATTACCGCAAATTTTTGCTCCGGGTACAGCGATCGATACTATTAAACCGGATTTAGTGACTCGTTTTGCTATCCCGAAAGATTGTTTAATTTATACGGGAACCACCGACAGCATAGCGGCATTTTTAGCCAGTGGTGCTAATTCTTTAGGGGATGCAGTGACATCTTTAGGTTCAACTTTAGTCTTAAAATTATTAAGTAGCCAGAAAGTTGATGATAGTAACTATGGCATCTATAGTCATCGTTTAGGAAATTTGTGGTTAACTGGTGGGGCATCCAATACGGGAGGAGCAGTGTTAAAGAAGTTTTTTTCTGATCAAGAATTGAGAAATTATAGTTTAGCAATAGATGGACAAAAAGAAAGTAATTTAGATTATTATCCTCTACTAAAAGCGGGCGAGCGCTTTCCCATTAATGATCCTTTTTTACCCGTGAAACTGACTCCACGGCCCGATAATCCTCGAGAATTTTTGCATGGTTTACTAGAAAGTATTGCCCGCATTGAAGCTTTAGGTTATCAGCGTTTACAGGAATTGGGAGCCAATAAATTAGAGCGAGTTTATAGTGCCGGTGGTGGGGCAAAAAATCCGACTTGGAGAATAATTCGTCAGCGTCATTTAGGGGTTCCCGTGCTTTTATCTAAACAGGAGCAAGCGGCCTATGGTACTGCCCTATTAGCACAGCAATCGGTTACGCTGTTGAAATAGTCTCATAAGTAGGATTTGCGGCAAAAAGCTTGTTGGTGGGGTTAGGAGTCAGTATTCAGGAGTCAGTATTCAGGAGATAGGGTGATAGGGTTTTGGGGCGATAGGGTGATGAGACAGCTTCCCCATTTCCCCATTTCCCCATTTCCCCACTTCCCCACTTCCCCACACCCTACACCCTACACCCTACACCCTTCGTTAATTAACCGTAATAGGGTGGCTCATTACCCAGTTTCCATTTGATATTACAGCCTAAACTCGGTTTTTGGTCCGTCGGCACTGGTTGACCGGTTAAAACCTTGTCAATAGCGGCGCGGAGATCTTTGCCTGTCACCGGTATTCCATTACTAGGACGACTATCATCCAATTGACCGCGATAGACTAGAATCCGCTGACTATCAAAGAGGAAAAAATCGGGAGTACAGGCTGCCGTGTAAGCTTTCGCCACTTCTTGGCTTTCGTCATAGCATAAATTGAATTTAAAGTCAAGGGTTATCGCCATTTTTTTCAAATTTTCGGGCGAATCATCGGGATATTTCTCCACGTCATTAGAACTAATTGCGAGGATGCCCAGATTGGTATTAGCATAATCGCGACCTAGACGGGTAAGTTCTTCTTGAATGTGTTTAACAAAGGGACAATGTTCACAGAGGAAGATGACTAACAGAGCGGTTTTAGCCGCAAAGCTGTCCAGAGAGATAGTTTCACCCGAAACCACATCGGGTAAGGCAAAACTGGGGGCTTTTGTCCCCAGATCTAACATTGTGGACTCGGTGCGTGCCATAAAGTTTCTACTCTTTTCTATAGGGAGGACTGAGATTTTTATAGCATTTCACGCTTCATCGCGCAAATTTAAGGCCTTAACCAGCATCAGTAAACAGTAATCAGTGAACAGTAATCAGTAAACAGTAAACAGTAAACTGATAAGCCATTGACCTATCTAAATTACTGGTTAGAGCTGCAGTAGTCATAGTTCGCAGTGTCCGCCAATTGTGGAATAAAACTACTACAGAAATTCGCTTCTTCATCAGTAGTTTAGCAGCGGATGCCCAAAAACAGGCCGAGGTGATTCGCAGACATTGGAGTATTGAAAATAGTCTCCATTGGGTACTCGATGTTACATTTAATCAAGATGCCAGTGGGATTCGTCTGGGGTATGGAGCGGAAAACCTAGGTCTGTTGCGCCGTTTAAGTCATTAGTAGATTCAATGAGTATATCCATTTATCGAACTCTTGAGTCGAATTGACTGAGTTGCTTTCAATTTACACACATTACAGAAAATCAGAAATTAACCTTCCATACATTGTATCCAGTTCATAACATTCTGGAAAACTTACTGGTAAACTGGCAAACGGCAAACGGCAAACGGCAAACTGGCAAATGGCAAACTTACTGGAAAAATCAAATTATGGGAACTTTGCAAGCAAAAAACCACATCCTCAAACCTGTATTCATCATCATATCAGGATTAGCGATTACTCAAACTATCGGCTGTACAACTTTCAATAGCTATCATCAGAAAAATCAAGTAAACGCCCAAACACCTGCAAAACCAGCACCCCAAGAAATTGTACAAACTGGAGAAGTGCGCCCTTTACCAGGTAGTTTAGATAAAATACCTGTTTTTAATAGCAACAGTCCAGAGTGGATCAAAAATGAAGGTATTCTACTTTCTACTTTTACACCTAATAACAAAAAAGTTCCAGCCGCACATTTAAACTTTCCCATTCAAGGCAGATTTGATTTATTTGCTCATCATTATACCCACACTTCCAAGGATTTACAAACCTTATATATAGGAGTAATTTTACATAATCCCAGTAAAAAACCTATCACTATTAACATTTTACAAGGTGCGAGTTATTTAATGACAGAAGCACCGTTTGTCACCTTGCAACCCTACATAGAAAATAACGATGGTAAAGCATTTTCTGGACCAGGTGCAAGAGCAGTAGCGGATGTTTTGCGGGGAGTACGTCAAAAAGAATTTCCAGCAAGAATAGTCATTCCTGCTGGGGGAAGTCAAATGTTGTTAAACCATCCTATCCCAGTCAGAAATTTAGAAAAACCTGTCAATGGGAGATCCAGTTTTTTCCGATTAAATAGCAGTGGTAAAATTTATGCAGCGAGTTTAGCCATGTTTGCGAAAAAAAATGCTGATGGTAGCGAGCGCGCACCCACATTAAAAGAATGGCAAGACTTATTAAATAACGGTAACTTTGCAGGACCAAGAGATAAAACCCCCACACCCCCAGATGCAAAAGGAGGTCAATTAATTTACAGCAGAGTCGCAGGTATATCCGAAGGTGCAACATGGAAAGCAAACCTCACAGACAACACCAAAACCCAAACCCTGACTATTCCCGAACCAGGTAAAATTATTTCTTATCCCATAGCCAACTTACGGGGTGGAAGGTTAGGAACAGAACAAAGCCAAACCGCAAAAATGCTAGTGCGGTATCCTGATACTGCTTACCGAAATTTTGGGTTAAAGCCCCGTCCTTTTAGGACGGCTTTTTAAACTATAGCTTGTTAACTTAACTTTTATTGTGCTATACTGATTTTATCTAAGTACCCCCTGCGTAAAATGTTTGTCTTAGAGTTTAAAGTTAAAGCTAAAACTCAACAGTATCAAGCGATAGACGATGCTATTCGTACTGCTCAATTCATCCGTAACAAATGTGTAAGGTTATGGATGGATACAAAGGGTACGGGTAAGAACGATTTATACCGATATTCTAAAGAATTAGCTCAGGACTTTAAATTTGCCGATGAACTTAATTCAACTGCTAGACAGGCAAGTGCTGAACGTGCTTGGAGTTCAATTAGTCGTTTTTACGACAACTGTAAACGCAAGGTATCAGGCAAAAAGGGTTATCCTCAATTTAAAAAATCTCGCTCTGTTGAATACAAACAATCAGGATGGAAGCTTCTTAGCCCTAAAACTGTTAAGTTCACTGACAAGAAAAACATTGGTGTTCTTAAGTTGGTAGGAACTTGGGATTTAGGGTACTTTCAAGAATCCGATATTAAACGGGTTAGGTTGATTCGGAGAGCGGACGGTTATTATTGTCAATTTGTCCTTTCTTGTGACGTTAAAGAAGATGTTAAACCATCAGGTAAGTGTATTGGCTTAGATGTAGGTTTGGCTTCTTTCTATACAGATCACAATGGCAACAAGGTTGATAATCCTCAATTCTTGAGAAAGTCCGAGAAACGATTAAAACGACTTCAAAGGCGATTATCTAAAAAGAAAAAGGGAAGTAAAAATCGTCAAAAAGCTAGACAAAGATTAGCTAAAGCTCACCTTAAAGTAAATAGGCAACGTAAAGACTTTGCTGTGAAATTAGCAAGGTGCGTAGTTCACTCTAGCGATGTGATAGCCTACGAGGATTTAAGAGTTAAGAACTTAGTCAAGAATCATTGTCTAGCTAAATCGATAAATGATGCGGCCTGGTATCAGTTTCGGGAATGGATAGAGTATTTTGGGGTTAAATTCGGCAAGATAACGATTGCTGTCGCACCGAATTATACAAGCCAAAACTGTTCAAACTGTGGTGAAACTGTCAAAAAATCTTTATCGACTAGAACCCATCAGTGCAAGTGTGGGTGTGTTTTGGATAGGGATGAAAACGCCGCAATCAACATCCTTAAAAGGGGACTAAGTACGGTAGGGCATACCGGAACCTTTGGACTAGATCCAATAAACGCTTGGGGAGAGAATACCTCTACTTTTTCAGAAGCAATTCTGTCTAAGCAAGTAATCTCTGTGAACCAAGAATCCCCGTCTCTTTAGAGCGGGGAGTGTCAAGAAGCACATGGTAACTATGGGGTAGAATATCAACTCAACATACCTTTAACTAATAACACTAATAAAAATCAGACAGTTAGCATCACTTTAGAAACTCCATTAAAAGAAGATAGACTATCTGAAAAAGGAATTAAATTTAGAAAACCATCATTAGACTTTCCCTTTTTCCGTGGTACAGTGCGTTTAAAATATAGCGATGATCAAGGTAAACAACAAACCCGTTATCTACATTTATGGCATAGAACAGGGCAGGTTTTAGATCCTTTATTAAAACTAGATTTAAAACCAGGAACTCAAATAAAAGTACAATTAGATGTTATTTATCCACCTGATTCTACACCGCCGCAGGTGGTTACAATTAAGACTTTGGAAAATTAAAATAAATTGCAACAGACAAAAATCACTGACTGCCTTGTCTGTTACGGCGAACTGACAGGAGTTAATCTGAGAGGAAGCAAAAAAAAGGGCGTTGCTGAATCAAGGTATGAATGACAATCTTGCACCCATCCAAAAGTTAGTTTGGGTCTAGGTTTTAAAAATCCCACAAAAGAAGATTCATATCTCAAATCAGCAACGCCGGTTGAATGGTACTCAACCCCTCTTTCTTTCCCTCCCCGTTTATCTTGACTCTAATCTCGGAATTTAGGAACAGTTTTCTTAGCTTAAATCCCGGAATTAACCTACTGAAACTGATCTGCCCAATTTTCGATCACACGCTGACTTTCGCGAGCAATAACTAAAGCATTATCGGGGACATTTTTAGTGATAGTTGAACCGGCAGCCACGGTGACATTTTTTCCTAATTTTAAAGGAGCCACTAAAACACTATTTGCCCCAGTTTTTGTGCCACTGCCGATCATAGTTTGGTGTTTTTTCACGCCATCGTAATTAGCAGTGATTGTTCCCGCACCAACGTTAACTTTTTCCCCTAAAGTGGCATCTCCCAGATAGGATAAATGGGCAATATTGGTTTTATTGCCGATGTCACTTTTTTTAATTTCAACAAAATTACCGACTCGACAATTAGCCCCAATTTTCGCTTCTCCGCGCAAATGAGCATAGGGACCGATGCGACAACCAGAATCCACCTGACTATCAGAAATCACCGAAAATAAGACGGTTACATCGCTGCCTATCCGACTATTTTCGATTAAACTCCCCGGACCGAGACGACAACCAGAAGCGATTATCGTCTCACCGCGCAGATGGGTTTGGGGTTCGATAATCACATCGGGACTGAGGGTGACAGTATCCTCAATGGTGACACTATCGGGGTCAATAATGGTGACTCCAGCGGCCATCCAATCATCTTTGACTCTAGTTTGCAGGATATCATAGGCGGCGGCCAATTGTTTGCGATCGTTAATGCCGCTAATTTCTAAACAGTCCTCCACATCCACGGCCATGACGGGATCGAGAAAATTGACCACATCCGTGAGATAATACTCACCTTGATCGTTATTGGGGGTTAAATTAGGCAGTATAGCCGCTAATTTTGACCAATTAAAGCAGTATATACCTCCATTAATCCGGTGGTTTTGTCGTTGGGCATCGGTACAGTCTCTTTCTTCCACAATCTGCTTAACGAGATTATTGCCATCACAAAAAACTCGACCGTAACCTTTCGGGTTAGGGAGGTTAGCAGTTAAGAGGGTGGCAGCGTTACCATGGTCTTGATGAATCTGGAGAAGATTTTGCAAGGTTTCGGGACGCAACAGGGGAACATCGCCATTTAAGACCAGCAAATCCCCCTGAAAGTCCTCTAAATGGGGGATTAACTGCTGAATAGCATGGCCAGTGCCTAACTGTTCCTTTTGTTCGACAAATTCGATATCCTCAAGATGCTGTAGAGTATTTCGCACCTGTTCTCCCTGATAACCGATAATCACCAGTTTTCGCCGCGGATGTAAGGATTCGCTGACATTAAGGACCCGTTCCACTAGCGATCGACTGCCGAGGGGATGTAAAACTTTCGGAAGGCTGGACTTCATTCGGGTTCCCTTACCCGCTGCTAAAATTGCTACCGCTACCATGGTCATGCTTGCCAATATCGTTCGCGACTGAGTATATCGCACTCCGATCCCTTTGGTTGCAAGAATTTTTCCCCTCTTTCATCCTGTGCCAGTTGAGAAACTACCATAAAAAGGTTTTCTTTAAGACATTGTTAAGGTACTATATACAAATTGAAACAATTAAACATAATTAGCACTCTATAGATACCGCTATGACAACTGTACTAACTAAGGAATCCTCCGCCATGAAACAGATTCGCACCTCCTACCAAGCTGACCAACAGGTGAAATACCTGCATCTAGAAGCGGAAATCGAGGTACTGCTGCAACAACTGCAAAACCTCAAGCGCAAAAACCAAGAGAATCAAAACCTAAATTAAAGAAAATTTCCCTAAGAATTCTCAAATCCCACCCTCTTACTAGCGAGAAGGTGGGAAAATGTTTTTTGAGAATTCCAGATAGGTGTAGATTAATGATCAATTTTACCTTACAGCAAGCCTTCGCCCGTCGTCATGCCCTGAAAGTGATCAGTGGGTTAAATAATTTTGATCGCTCGCAGGTTCTCTCAGTAGTTAAAGCCGCTACAGCCGGAGGAGCAACTTTTGTCGATATTGCCGCTAATGCTGACCTAATTCGGGCGGTAAAAGCCTTGACAAATTTACCCGTGTGTGTATCGGCCGTCGAGCCAGAATTATTGGTGATGGCAGTGGACGCGGGAGCCGATTTAATTGAGATTGGTAATTTCGATAGTTTTTATGCCCAAGGACGCATTTTTGAAGCGGCGGAAGTTTTAGCCCTAACCCGTCAAACTCGCGACTTACTGCCCGAAATTACCCTGTCCGTGACAGTTCCCCATCTGCTGCCCCTCGATGAACAGGTGAGACTAGCGGAAGCTTTAGTTAGTCAGGGTGCTGACATTATTCAAACCGAAGGCGGCACTAGCAGTCAACCCCGTCACGCCGGTATTTTGGGACTGATTGAAAAAGCTGCCCCGACTTTAGCGGCAGCCCACGCTATTTCCCATGCGGTTAAGGTTCCCGTCCTCTGCGCTTCCGGTTTATCGATTGTCACCGCTCCTATGGCGATCGCTGCTGGAGCGGCCGGTATCGGTGTTGGTTCGGCGATCAATCAATTGGATAATGAAGTGGCCATGGTGGCAGCTGTGCGCGGTTTAGTCGAATCTCTGCAAGCACAACCGGTCTATATTGGCAACTAGAACAATTTTTGTCTAGATACGACGGAGAAGGGGCTGTTTTCCCTTCTCTTTTTCCCTCTGTAATCAGTTATCAGTTATCAGGAGTCAGGAGTCAGGAGGCAGGAGATAGGGTGATAGGGTTTTGGGGTGATAGGGTGATGAGACAGCTTCCCTATTTCCCTATTTCCCTATTTCCCCACTTCCCCACTTCCCCACTTCCCCACACCCCACTCCCCACACCCCACACCCCACACCCCACAC
>VYLJ01000019.1_pt1 | contig 71614 bp, 58 predicted proteins | sample 5114331 | NCBI WGS metagenome assembly VYLJ01 (sample SAMN12291791, study PRJNA351875) | freshwater metagenome | isolation source: freshwater lake | place: USA: Michigan, MSU2 Lake | collected 2011-08-16
TGGGGCGGGGTGTTGGGCGTGATGTCGGGCGTGGTGTTGGGCGGGGTGTTGATCGTGGTGTTGGGCGGGGTGTTGGGCGGTGTGTGGGGCGGTGTGTGGGGCGTGGTGTCGGGCGGGGTGTTGGGCGTGATGTCGGGCGTGGTGTTGGGCGGGGTGTGGGGCGTGGTGTTGGGCGGGGTGTTGATCGTGGTGTCGGGCGGTGTGTGGGGCGGTGTGTGGGGCGTGGTGTGGGGCGGGGTGTTGGGCGTGATGTCGGGCGTGGTGTTGGGCGGGGTGTTGATCGTGGTGTTGGGCGGTGTGTGGAGCGGTGTGTGGGGCGGGGTGTGGGGCGTGATGTCGGGCGTGATGTCGGGCGTGATGTCGGGCGTGATGTGGGGCGTGATGTCGGGCGTGGTGTTTATATTCGCCTTTTTCCGTCTTGATAATTGGCTAATCGGGCTTTTGGCAGGCCCCCAAGGGCGACTTTTTCCCCGTATTACCCTTCTACCGCTGCCGGGGTTAACCTCGACTCTACAACAATGGTTACAGCAAGACTGGGAAACAGCTATTAATAACCTCAATCAATACCTTCGGTACAGCCGCCAGTTTATTCCTGTCCTTGCCGCCGTTAATCGCGTTTTACCGCAATTCCCAGAGGCAGAAATTATCTATCGCGTCTCCCGTCTGGCAGAAAATCCCTCCGATTGGCAATTGTTAAAATATGCGTCGGCGAAACCGTTTTCTCTTCGTGACAGCCAAATCCGTCTAGACACTCCTGCTCGCGCCGCCGCCGCTGGTTTTTGGGATCTTCGCCAACGGGACACCGAAAAAGCCGAAAAAGCCTTTGCTGTGGTACGTTCCCTCGCCTACGGGGAAGAAATGTATAGCCTCGCCCAAACTTTACACCGATTTAGTCAGGCTGCAACTCTCGATAGTATCGCTTCCCTGAAAGTTGCCCCCATTGCCGCAGAACCGTCATTACGTCCGCAAACTTGGCAAGCTATCAGCAGTTTAAATCGAGTTATCACAGAAATGGCTTTAGTCCAGAGAAGTGACTCCCGAGGGACTAGAGATCGGATTATCGGGGAATTAAGGGATATAATCGACCGACAGGCTGCCAATTTACCCCTAGCAGAAAAAGCATTAATCCTTTCTATTGCCCAAAAATGGAAAACTTGCTGTTCTTCTAGCTTGTAAGCTAAGACGCATTTAAACCGCTTATTCTTGGATTAGCCGAATCTCCCCCCCCCTGCCCTAGGGTTGATTCACAGTAGGGTTGATTCATGAATCAACCCTACCCTACTTAGGGGGGGGTTGGGGGAAAATGGGTCTTAGCTTACCCACACCTGGCCCCGACGAAAAACTTTAGTATAATCAAGAACACTGAGTATTTATTAGCTTTTCTGTCTAAGATTGATGTTAAAGGCTGTTCTGTTCGATTTTAATGGGGTGATCATCAATGATGAACCAATCCATCAAGAGTTAATCAATGAAATCTTGATCGGGGAAAATTTACTGCCCCTAGGGTCGGAATTTGCGGAGTTATGTCTGGGAAGAAGCGATCGCGTCTGTTTGCGTAATGTTCTCACCCGTCGCGGTCGTCAAGTAACCGAGGAGTATCTGACCAAGTTAATTAACAAAAAAACCAGTTTATACCGAGAAAGATTAGGAAAATTAGAGAAACTTCCTATTTATGAAGAGATATACTCTTTTTTAAAACGGGTTAAGGCCAGGGATCTACAAATCGGTTTGGTGACGGGAGCAATACGCTCGGAAGTAGAATCGATCTTGCAACAGACGGGCCTTGGGGATTACTTTAGTGTCATTGTCACCGGTGATGAGATTAGCACCAGTAAACCTCAACCGGATGGTTATTTACTGGCCGTAGAAAGATTCAATCGTTGGAATTTTAATCTACAGTTGCAACCCTGGGAATGTCTGGTGATTGAAGATACTTTTGCCGGTTGCGAAGCGGCAAAACGAGCGGGAATGCAGGTGGTGGGAATCGCTCATACCTATCCCTTCCATTTTATGCAGAGAGTGTCCAACTGGGCGATCGATAATTTCTCCCAACTAGATCTCGATCGCGTGGAGAAAACTTTTAGCCAAATCGGGGAAATAACCGAGCGATCGGGATTTTTAGGCAATCTATGACCATCTAGGGGCGATTAACAAGCTGAAAATCCCTACTTGCAAAAATCGGCAATTCGTGTTATACTAACGAAAGTGCTAAGAAAATGCGGGTGTAGTTTAGTGGTAAAACCCTAGCCTTCCAAGCTAATGATAGGGGTTCGATTCCCCTCACCCGCTTAGGCTGTTGTGCAGTAAACGTCTAAGGAATTATCGGTAATATCAACGGGGATTCTGACTTAGAGATCGCTATCTTCTAAATATCTCTGCAAATCTTTGGTACGCTGCTCGGTGACAGCTGCCAAACAAAAACCGTAAATCATGGGAGCCATCGATCCTCCCTCATAGGCGCTTCTTTCAAATTCGCAACTGCTGTCTCTAAACTTAATCCAAGCTTGTTGGGCGGTAATTAATTTTTGTTTGCGAGCAGCTGACAGTTTTGGCAGTAGTTGTCGATAAACTTGATTTAACTTGCGATCGGCGTTTTGATAAGCGATGCTGGCACAAATGTTCATTTGGCTTTGAGTCTGGGGATTGTTACAGTTAGGATTTTGAGCTAGTTGCAAGTTCGTCGTTCCAGATGCGGGACTGGCAATGCTAGGGGTAGCCATCCCGACAGCAAACAAACTTGCTATGCTTGATACGGTTAGTAAAAAATTACCCATGGCTACTTATTTTAATGAGGGTAAGAAGAAGATAACAGAAATGCGATCAAAGCGACTATAGCTTTTTCATTCTGCTCAATTCGTTGGTTGGCTTGGTTAACTATATTTCATTATTTCCAAAAAAGTGGGTGGGTGGAACTAAATATAAGATGAACGTAGGTTGGGTTGAAGCATGAAACCCAACGCCTGCTCATGTTACGCTACCCCTAACCCATCCTACAAATAATTTTGCCTACCTGCTTAACCCTATTTCATTATTTCCAAAAAAGAAAATCAGAGGAGTTGATAACTAAAAAACCCAGACGGGAACTCGTTTATAAGCGGGGGTTCCACAGCGAGGGTCGATTTTAGCCTTGAATAAAACATTGGCTTCGGGATAGAACATAAAGCCAACACCTTCGCGAATCGGACCGAAAATAAGTTCGATATTTTCTAATTTGCCGGCATCTCCTTGAACGGTGACTCGTTGATGTTCTTGAAAGCCCGCTTTTTTGGCATCTTCGGCGTTGATCAATAAACAATGACGGTGAGGCATTCCCCGATATTTATCGCCCACTTGATAAACGACGGTATTATGTTGTCCATAACTGCGTCCTGTTCCGAGAATCAGAGCAATTCCGGGTGCATTTTCTGGTTGATTGAAATCTTCCTTTTGCGGTGCTTTTAAAGTGGGTAAAAGCGTGACAGACATTTGCGCTTTTCCGGTCGATGTTGGAAAATGGGGTTCGGTAAAAATCCGTCCGCTAATGGTAAATTCTGTTTGGGTTTGATCTAATTGCCCGATCTTTTCATAACCCGGAATCGTTTTGGCGATTAACTGACGAATATAGGCGGTATCGTGTAATCTCGACCAATCAATCGGGTTTGTGCCTAAAACCTTGACGGCAATATTTGTTAACAGTTCTACTTCCGAGATGATATCCACATGGGAACCCTGTAGATGACTGCTTCCCCGCTCGTTAAAACGGACAAAATTATTGCCCGATTCGGTGGTTGTCGGGTGAGGATTTTCAAAACGAGCGAATACGGGTAAAATTATCGTATTTTGTCGGGCTAATCCCTGGAAATGTCCTAAATTTGGCTTAGTAGCTACATAAAAAATCGTATCAATTTGAGCTAAGGCTTTTTTGGCTTGAGTTAAATCTGGATTTGCTCCATAAAGATTACCTCCCAAACAGAAAAGAGTGTTAATTTTTCCCCGTTCGGCAGCTTCAATTAATGACCTGGTATCATAACCGCCGGTTATATTTAATGGCTTTCCTAAAAGTTGAGCAAGTGCCTCGGCGATTTCCTGACGTAATCTCACTGTAACGCCCATAGAACCGAAGCCCTGTACATTAGAATGACCTCTGATTGGCATGGTTCCGGCTCCGATTTTGCCAGCATTTCCCGTCATTAAAGCGGTATTGGCAATACTGATAATATTATCTACCCCATTTTCCTGTTGTGTAACCCCCATCGCCCAAGCGAAAACCACACGCTCTAAATTGCCGAAAAGGGCGGCGGTTGCTTCAATTTCTTCTCGGGACAAACCGCAGGTTTTAGTAATGGTTTCCCATGGTGTTTGTCGGGCATAATCTATAACAGATTGCCAATTTTCTGTATGGGATTCCAGATAATCCCACCGAACTAAATTTTGTTCGATCAAAGATTTTTGTAATCCGACGAATAGGGCGGTGTCGCTACCCGGAATCGGCTGTAGGTAGAGAGTTGAAATATCGGAACCGCCCCGCAATAAAGATTTAATCGGAAAAGCGGGTGAGGAGAATTTGACCAATCCGACTTCAATTTGCGGGTTAATAATAATAATTTTACCGCCGCGATCACGAATTTGAATTAATTCATTCATCAGGCGAGGATGATTAGCCGGAGCGTTAGAACCGATTAACACCACACAATCGGCTTGTTTTAAACTTTCCAGACTGACCATCGAAGTTCCGGTTCCGAAAACCTGTTTTAAGCCTACGGTCGAGGCGGCATGACAGAGATCGGAACAATCGGCTAAATTATTACTTCCTAATGCCCGGAAAAACAATTGTAAGAGATAGGCGGCTTCATTAGAAGAACGTCCCGAACTATAGGAGGCAATAGTCTCGGACGGTTGACGAAAAGCTTGTTCGGCTAATCGATACACTTCTTCCCAACTAATACGTTGATAGTGACTTTCTCCGGCTTTTAAGAGGACGGGATAACTGAAACGACCCAAGCGATCGCATTCTAGGGAGGTTAAGGACTGTAATTGAGCGAGATGATAGGTCTGAAAAAAATGAGTTTTAATACCTGGCATTAATTCGGAAGTAACTGCCTCGACACTTTTGAGACAACGTTGCAGACTTTCCCCCGCTTCGTTGACAAAACCGCCCTTTTGTCCTCCCGTTCCCCAAGCGCAAGCTAAACAGGCACTTTTATGATTCAAGGTTTGCCAGAGTTTAACCCCTTGAGGAGAGAGAGTTTTTTCTGCCCAATATTGCAATACGGGAAAACCCCCGCCCGCCTCAATTTTGTTGGATGTTTCTCGTTCGTTCATCGTTTTTTCTCTCGATTTTTTCTCAAATTCATCCGATAGGGAGAGTGTACCCAGTACCGTTGAGTTTATCACCATTTTTTAAAAAGTGCATCAGCAAGGCATAAACGACTGGGTAAGCTACGGTTAGTTGTTGACAATATCTCCTGATTGTGATTTTATCAGACTAAGGAGAGGTCTATTAAAATGGTAATTCTGATGGATGAAAATGAAGACTTTCAACATTTAGAAGAGATGATCGCCAATCTCCAAGTAAAACAGAAACAGATTCTGAAAGGGATGTTAGATTATCCGATTGAGATCGATTCGGCAATTCGGACACTTTCGGAACCATCTCGGCAATTGGCAACAACTGCTCATAATTTAACCAGAGTACATAAAATACTTAAAGAATTGGAAAAACAAGGATTGGTTAGTTTCCACGATTCTCAATATTCTTTGACTGAGTTGGGAAGGGAAATAGTAGGACACCTTAGCGATAAGAGTCCAACCCCAAGACGGGATGCACAGAGAAAGGAAAAACTGCAAAAAAGCTACGATTTTTTAGAACTCCATAGACAAGGATTAAGCTATCAGCAAATAGGGGATAAATACGGCATAAGTCGCGAGCGCGTTCGTCAAATTCTTGCCAGTAACCCCGAATTTGAAGCTTATCGGCAAAAACAAAAGGAAAACAATTATCGTTGAACGACTGTAAGAAGAGCGAGAAACGAAATTTACAATCTTTCCAACAATTCCTCGCGGGATAAATTCGCTAAAGAAAGAAGTAAAGCGGTGCGTTCCGAGATGGGAAGTTGGGCAATCTTTTCTACTAGACTGAATAATTCCGAATCTAGGGGGCCAAAGCGTCCCTCCAGAAGACTGGTTATCAGGGAATACCGTTCTTCTAAACTACCTTGTTGTATCCCTTCTTGCTTCCACTCTTCCCTTTGTTGTAAATAAGCTGGTGATAGATTCATGATGTCCTCCTGTTCTTCGGTACTTAAATTATCTCTCAACTCTAAGTTCTTGCGCCAGTTGGCCAGAATTTCTAATAAATTCTCTCGAAAAGGATTGCGTTCTGGCAGTTCAACTAACTCTTCAACTGCTCGTTTTTGAGTTCCTCCTTTACCTAATACCCTCAACCATAAGGTGTCCTCAATTACTGGTAATTGATGAATGACAATGATGCCCGCTTTGAGAGACTTCGCTAAAAAGTAAACCCCTGTTAACCAATTACTCTCATCGCTGTGAGTCCCGAAATCTTCAATCATTCTAGCTGAAAAGGTGGGCGTTAGAATCCATAAGAAAGGCAATTCTGCGACCGTCAGAGTTTTGTTTGACCGTTTCGCTTTTCTCAAGACATCCCCATGAACCGCGTATAACTTTGACAAACAACTGCGAATCTCTACCTCGGTCGGGGGATTGCGGAAAGGTTCAAATAAACAGGAAGTAGCCGCCATTTTTCCAAGTAATCCTAAAGGTAACTCAGTGGGAGGCGGTGAGCTAAATGGTTCAAACCAGACATCGATTTCTTGAACCTCACTTTTTACTTTCTTACTTTTTCTAATCGTCCCTAGAGGTGTTAGTAATTCCTCTAAATATTCTTTAGCAAATTGGTCATGAATTTGGCGAGTCATTCAAATTAATAATCAAGCATAAAAAGGACGGTAATAATCTTATTATATCATTAATTAAAAAGGAATCCAATCGACAAATCGATCCATCCTTCTGCTTCGGTAGTTTCCCAAATCATAATTAATTCTTCGGCTAGTTTTCCCATTGTTGTTGTGGGACGAATCCAAAACAGTCCCCAGATTTGTTGATTCTTTTGTCAATATTCCTCTAAATGTTCAGGCATACTGGTACGATTATCTGTCACTAAGAGTCGTTGAGATAATCAGGGTCAAGAGTTCCTAACGGTGGTGTATTCGGCTCTCCAATGCGTAAAATATCTATCTCTGGATTTAACCTTAAGACAGCAATTTTCAAGCGGGGGGATAAGTTTTCATACAGTAAAAACTTGATTTTTATACCTTGACAGAATCTTGCCTTTGCTGTTTAATTTTTCTCATCTTTTCTCGTTGAGGTGAAGGATGTTTTAGTGCTTCATGGTAGCGAGTCTCTCGCCAATTCTGGAGGCGCAATAAATAGGCATCAATTTTTTGCCGATTCTGGAGATAATAAGTAATAGTAGCGTAGATTTTCTCTAGACTTAGATCGGGATAGATAGCATTTATTTCTTCTGGAGTATAGCCTTCCAAGAAATAAAAGAGTACGTTGTCAATTCCGAGCCGATGACCTTTGATTCTAATATCATTTTCGGAGATAAATAAGAAATAATCTTCTAGTTGCATAATTAATTTTCCCATTAAATTTCTTTCATTTTTCCCGCTTATTTATTAACATTTTATCATAATTAGTTTGCCTGATGCTTCCCTTGTTTTCAAACCTTTAATTGTCAATTATCGCTTTTCTCTAGCTATCATCAAGGTGATTTCAGCAATCAGTCCGCCGTCAGGATTTTGCCCAAGCCATTTCACCCGCCGTAACGTGCCATCGTAAGCAATACCTCTTGGTTAAGGATTTTTTAGGGCTTCTCGCCTACGGGATCATAAGGGTTTCAGTCTCATTGTGAACGCACGAATGACGTTATCCGAGAAGTATTGCCATCGTAAGGACTCTTGACCACAGACAGGGACGCGGTCTGCTTCGCAGTGCCTTCGGCAGCGCATTATCCACCTCCTGGAGCTTTGCCTTAACTTGAGCCACTTGAAACTCCCTCTCCCCCAGACGCTGCTGATACTCAGCCAACTGCCGCTCATAATTAGACCGCGCTTGATTGACCTACTCAACCCGCCGCGCTGCTTCCAGGGAGGCTTTGGTAAGCCCGTTGGTTCTTGGCAGATTGCAGCTTCCCTACAGCTAACTGGTAGTCCCTGACGGCGGCGGTGTGCTTCTGCTTCAATTGCTTCAGTTTGGCTTGCTCGTGTTCGAGGATGATGGGGTTGGGGAGGGCAAGTGCCAACGCAGTCAGGCTGGCAATGCCTACGGTCAGGAGGTTGTTCATGGCATAGGCGTACTGGGAAGGTTAATTATTAGTATAAAAATCTATATTTGTAAAGATGATTTTTTAGGGTTTTTTCTGACAGACCCGATGATTTTAACCAACTCTCAAAATCCGTTAATAATTTCTGATTGGCTCTTCTTATCTTTTGGCAATCAGCTTCGTATTTCTCGTAATCATTCATCACAAATTCCTTGCATATAGTTCTGAAAGCGTCACAACTTGATATCCTTTTTGAGAAAGTTTGGGCAGCACTCTAGAGAGCGTTAATGCAGTCCTTTCTCCCCACAAACCACTATCATGCAAAATAATGATCGAACCAGGATGAGCATTGCAGAGAATTTGCGTCGAAGCAAACCAAGATGAAGGAATATGGGTATCGAAGGGAAATATAGACCCAAGAGCAACCCGATAACCGTGTTGGCGAGCAGTCTTGACCATAGTGGTATTATACCACCCCCCCCCTGGACGTAGCCAGCACGGTTTAGCAAATTTGGAAAGAATGGCATGAGCCTCTAATAAGTCTGTTTCAAACTCTTGTGGTGAGAGTTGAATACTGGGTTTGTCTTCAGTCAGGTGATTTCCTAACTCATGGCCTTGATTAACTATCTCTCTAATAACCGACTCGTTCCCCTTGACGCGATCGCTGATAATGAAAAAAGTTGCCCGCGCTTGATATCGCTGAAGAATTTCCAGAATTTTTGGTGTTGCCACCGCATCAGGACCATCATCAATTGTGAGAGCAATAATTGGCTTGTCAGTTTTAGTAAAATAGACGGCACCAGGGACAATTGAAGCAATAAGAGAAAGAATCCAGCGAGGCTGAAAAAATAAAATTAAAATCAAGCTTAATCCAGCCAAGCTCGAAAAGGCAAAAAGATAGTTGAACATCTTTGATCGCTGTTAATCAGATAAAGAAATAAACTCTTGACTACCAATTTCTTGGAATATTCCATTGATCTTGTCCCTGTCCTTGCCATAGATCCCTCAGTTCCTGGAAAGTTTGGCCCTGTTTAACGTCTTCCCATCCAGATCGCAAATTTTCTTTCTGCTGTTCAGTCAATTTCCAAGACAGAGGTTGCTTATATTCTTTTTTTGTTGTTAAATTCCTTTCGGGAAAAGAGATAGGAAATGACTTAATATCTATGCCTTCCCTTTTTCCTCGTTTTTCTAGTAAGTCAACTTCTTTTGAGTTGCGAGATGCCTGCGTTGAATCTCGTACACTATAGACTGCTTGGAGTGGACCAATCCATTCCATAAACCATCCTTTGTCTCCCTTGATTTTTGGTGGCAGTGTCGCTTCAGGAGATGCGTTAATTTGTAGAAGCAAAACTCGTTTAATATTCAGTTTTTTACTAAAATCATCTAGATATTTATCTAGCCACTCAACTGCCGTAAACATCCCCGAATTATCGAAATACCCTCCATCGGCAACATGATAGTTAAACTTGAAATCGCCATCATTACGAGCAATTGGCGACACATAGGGAAAAGATGCCGAGAGTCTGGCGGCTGTCGTGATGTCTAAATCATATATTTCGTCATTAGTCTGAGATTTTTTGTTGAGGTTTTGACCATTAAAGAGGGTATTAAAATCAAAGGCTTTGCGCTTTTCAGCATCCTGAATATTTTCCAGAAAGGTCATTGGAGAAATTAAAAAACGCCGACCATCCTCAACTAAAGTAGCGTTAAAGACTGGGATAGGAATTTGCCCATTAAATATCTGCGTTCGTAGATCCTTTAGAGTAGCGTCAGGCTTACGCATATTTCCCTTCCAATCCTCCTCTATTGCATATCCGCGATCATTGTATTTACCGCCAGCAAGAGGCGGAAACCAAATTCGTACCAAGTCGGGATAGGCGAGTCCCCAACCTACGGCATCTAGATTATCTTCAGTTGCATTATTGAAGACTATTTCTAATTCTTGTTGTTCAGGAAATCCTTTCTTCCCAAACCGATCAAAAAAGAACATCGTTCCCACAGACCCACCAGACACCGAGCTAATTAATCCGATTGCCTGAGTGAAAGAAGGTCCTAACTCCTCCTGTAAGCCGTTTAAAACTTGTACTGTCCAACCTGCTGCTTGAATCCCCCCACCACTAGCAGCTACAACCACTAAAGTCTTGTCTGCTTCTGTTTGTTTTTCAAGACGTTTTTGAATTGCTTCTTTAAAGTCTTTCGTTTTCCCTAGTTGATCTTGATTTAATTGTTCTTTTTTTGTCCCATATTGCTCTTGATTTAGTTCCCCTTTTTGTAATTGTTCTTCAATATCTGGATATTTAATTTCAGCCAACTTAAAGTAGTGATCTACTTCAAAAAATAAGTACATCAATCCAGAGACACCAATCAAGGACAAAATAATAGGAAAGTGGAATGGATCGAGATGAGATGTTAAAAGGCCCAATACCCCTGTCAATATCCAAATTAATAATAAAGCATACAAAAGTGCAGGAGCTTCGCCTAGATAAGAAATAATTTTCTTCCTTCTTGGTTTGAACAACCAAATTACCAATCCATAGATCAATAAACCACTAATTCCTAAAGCAAGTCCGAGAAAATCCTCTTCCCTAAGCTGAGATATATACTGACCTAATGCTGGAATTTGCTGAAAAATTGCCAGATTTTTGACTGAAAAATCTTTAAGCAAAGAACCTAGCCAAACTATAAGCCCGATAAATCCTCCACTAGCAACTAAACCTACCAGAATTCCTGAAATCCATTCTCTTTGCTTTAATTCAGAAAAGGAACGCCACCAGACCATAACCCATGTAGGTAATGTTAGTAGCAAAGCCAGACCATATCGCATCAACGGTAACAAGTTTTGACTTGAAGACGAAATAAGTGAAGGATTTTTGAGAAAAATCTCCTCTGAAGTAAAAGAAACCATTAATGCAGCCATCGTAGAACCTACTGTTACCGAAGCAAGTTGCCAAGAACCACGCATGAAAAATAGATTTTGAAAAAGTACAGAAGCTAACGTATTTGCCAAGATAGGAAAGACAACCAAAATCAAACCAAAGACGATTGGGACTCGCAACGGAAAGAAAAAAGAGTGATACTTAGTAATTCCTCCGATCAGGATGATGACCAAGGAAGTGCTTAATAAAACAAACTTAGTTCTGGTAAAAAACATGGCTATTCTAGTTAGGTTAGACAAATGACTGTTTTGACTTTTAGAGTATTTACTGGCTAGGGCAAAAATCGTCAAGTTTTCACCCAGATCTGTTAGAATAGTAAAAGCTGGAAACAATATTAATATTCGGGCAACTTCTGTGGGATAAAGAAGAACAATAAAAGTAGCACAAAAAGCCCCGTAGATAAAGGGGAATATTCCATCGACAGTTATCTCAGTCCATTTATAAAGTTCTACTCCTTTTGGTTCTAAGTTTTTAAAAAATTCTTTAACTTCATGGGATGTATAACTCCATCGACTGTCGAGAATCTGGTTCTGTGGTTCTAAGTTTAACTTTTTTGCTCGCCACAAAAGCAGAATCGATAAAAGCACGAACCCCAAAATTAGGGTTAAAATTCCCTTTAAATTGCTAATTTTCGCTATTAGCTCATATAAATCATTTAAGCTAAACATATCAGTCTCCTTTAAGGTCTAGGCGAAATAATCTTCGCTGTTACCGTCCCCACCGCGTACTGGTCTTTCAAGAGAGCGATCGCACCCTCTACCCCACAATAATCCATCTGCACCGCCGCCACCGCCAAACTAACCGTCTGATACTGGTCAGGTCAAGCTGCTTCAGTGCCATCCCTGCCACCAAACAGACCCCACCTCTTATCTAAACTTTTCTCCAAATGGCAAAACTCTTAACCTAATGAAGTTTCGGCGATTTCATCTGTGCAATTGTCCCCCAAGTAATCTAATTATTTCCCTCTTATTCAACCATCCTTAGTCTATCTCCGATAATCTCAACCAATGAGGCTGTTTTCATAAAATTTAACGATTAGCCGACAACGAATCGCAGAAATATCCAGCGATCGCTAAAGTGCTTAACAAAAGAAATTATAATCTTATCGATTTTGACCGTGCCACTATCCAAAGGAATAGATTAGATTTCTCGAAAAAACAGATGCGGGAAAATTACCGATCGCACCGGAACTTTTTCCTTATCGGTAAAGATCGGGCGATTTGCCTATTCTTGCTATTCCTAATACATCCGAGAGCGCCCGTCCTGTCGAATTTATCTTTAAACCCTAACTATCCCCGTACAATTATCAGCATATCGATCATAAACCTTGAGATAGGTTGCACACCATGAGCGAATACCAATATTACGAATTCCAAGCTATCGATCGCCCCCTCACCCAAGAGGAAAGGGCTGCCATCTGCGAGCTATCGAGTCGCGTCAAACCGACGGCAACGACTGCCAGTTTCAACTATAGTTACGGCAATTTTCGGGGGGATCCCAAACAGGTGCTGGCTCGGTATTTCGATATCATGTACTACATCACCAACTGGGGAACACAGCAATTAATGTTTCGTTTTCCCACATCCCTGATCAACCGAGAAACAATTGAACTTTACTGTATCGATAATTATATCAGCTTATCTTTTGCGGGAGATTGGGCAATTTTAGATTGGGAATTTAGTCAAGAAGAGGGTTTTAATGACTGGATAGAAGGAGAAGGGATTCTATCGGAATTGATAGGATTACGCCAAGAAATTCTCCAGCAAGACTATCGAGGATTATATTTAGCCTGGCTGAAAGCTATTGACTTATCCGAGGGATATATAGACATCGATAAGACCCAACTAGAACCTCCTCTACCCCCCGGACTAAATCAACTTTCTGCATCTCAAAAGGCTTTTACAGAAATCTTTGAATTGGACGAACACTTATTAAATGTTGCTTGTGCATCCAGTGGTAAACTAACAACTATCTCTAAGCAAACTTGGCAACAAGCTATTAGCCAATTATCGGCTTCTGAACGCCAAGATTTCCTATTAAGACTGGCTAAAGGAGAACATAATTTATCTGCTAAATTCAAACAAAAGCTGTCTCAATTAATCCCTACTTCTCCCCCCTCTAACCAGGCTCGACGCACGGTTCAAGAACTTCTTGAGGCTGCTTCTGAGGAAGAAAAAAAGGCAGAAAAACGGCGACAACAAGAAGCGGAAGCCAAGCGAATTGAGGAACTACAAACTTTAGCTAAACGGGAAGCGCAAGTTTGGCAGCAAGTCGAGTCCCTAATTCAGAAAGCCCAGTCTAAATCCTACGATGAGGCTGTTAAATTGTTGGTCAAATTAAGAGATTTAGCCGAATATCAAAACGGGTTGCCCGTTTTCCAAGAGCGCCTGAACCAGATTTACGAACAGTACAGTAACCGGTCTGGGTTGAAGAGGAGGTTACAGGAAATAGGACTTACCGACAGTAAGTGAATCGCTCTTGAATTTTCGGCGGCTGCATCTCAATTTTGCAGAAATATCTATATTACATTTTGGGCGCACGCAGTTCGATCAACTCACTGACCACGATGCGCCCCTATCATTGGCACAATAACTGACAAGCGATCGGTTTTTCCTCCGGGGTAACGTGGAACGTGATCCGAAGGAATCTTTTTCACTGGAAAGACGATCTGTTAATGTACGGCTGTAATGCCTCATTTTGTCCCATAGGTCTAATAAAGTTGTTAAGTATTGCCGTTATCGATCGACATCGGGTTAGCTTGGAGATAGCAGTGAGCATTCAGCTTTAAACACTTAATAACTGCTAACCGAATCACTGATAAGGGGGTTTTTTCATGGCTTTTAGCCGTTCTAGCGGTATTTTGCTTCATCCCACCAGTCATCCTGGCCGTTACGGGATTGGAGAACTAGGTAGGGAAGCCTATCAATTTATCGATTTTTTAGCTCAAAGTGGTCAAAAACTCTGGCAAATTCTCCCTTTAGGCCCGACAGGGTACGGTAACTCTCCCTACATGAGTTTTAGTGCCATTGCTGGCAATCATCTCCTGATCAGTCTCGATCTTCTTCGGGAGAAAAACCTGCTTAGTGACGCAGATTTCGAGGATATTCCCGATTTTCCCCTCGATCAAGTGGATTTTGAGCGATTGATCGCTTGGAAAATTCCCCTACTTAGAAAGGCGGCGAGCAATTTTGTCAAGGGTTCTGACACAATTCTTTACAAACAGTTTGCTGGCTTTTGTGCTGGCAATGCCGATTGGTTAGAGGATTACGCCCTATTTATGGCCCTATCCCACGCTTACCAGGGTAAAGCATGGATGGAATGGCCGACAGAAATTCGCGAACGTCATTGGGGTGCGTTGGAAACACCGAAACAGGAGTTACAAGAGGAGATTTTTCTGCACAAATTCCTGCAATTTGAGTTTTTTGAGCAGTGGTTAGCCTTAAAACGCTATGCTAACTCCCTCGGTATCGAGATTATCGGTGATATCCCCATTTATGTCTCCCATAATAGCGCCGATGTTTGGGCAAATCCGCAGGTTTTCCGACTAGATCCCCAAACCGGTAATCCCTTGGAAGTGGCGGGGGTTCCCCCGGATTATTTCTCAGAAACGGGGCAATTATGGGGAAATCCTCTTTATAACTGGGATTATCTCAAAAATACGGGCTTTGACTGGTGGGTACGCCGTTTAAAAGGGGTTCTTTCCCTAGTCGATATTATCCGTATCGATCATTTTCGCGGATTAGAGGCCTATTGGGCGGTGGCTTTTGGCCAGGAAAACGCCATTAATGGTCGTTGGCTGAAGGCCCCAGGTTATGATCTCTTTAATACTATTGGCGCTCGTTTAGGTAAATTGCCGATTATTGCCGAAGATTTGGGCGATATTGACCAAGCAGTCCTAGATTTTCGCGATCACTTTGCCTTCCCCGGGATGAAGATTCTCCACTTTGCTTTTGGGGGTGACGCGGGTAATCCCTATCTTCCTTTCAACGTCGAACGCAACTGTGTGATTTATACCGGCACTCACGATAATAATACTACTGTGGGCTGGTTTCAAGATAACGCCAATGACTACGAAAAAGCGCGACTTTATCAATATCTTGGCGCTCCCAGTGGTCAGGGAGTGGCTTGGGATCTGATTCGACTGGCCTATAGTTCCGTGGCTAATCAGGCGATCGTACCGTTACAGGATGTGTTAGGTTTAGGATCGGATGCGCGGATGAATACCCCCAGTGTCGCAGAAGGGAATTGGTCATGGCGCTATCGTCAGGAAGCTTTAACCGGAGAATATAGCGAGAGATTGCGAGATTTAGTCAATCTTTTTGGCAGAAATCGTTAAATAGGGTTTGCTGAAAAAGCTTTTCCTGGGGGCAGGGTGTGGGGTGTGGGGTGTGGGGTTTTACCGATTTTGAGGTAGTCAATTACCTAATTTTCAGGGAAAAAGTACCTGAATTTTCCCCCCGATCCCCGCAACGGCTGGCACTTTTTTTGTCGAGACGTTACCCCTAACGTCTCTTTTTGTCCGGTTAATGTGGGTGAGAATTTTTTAGCAATCTTTGCCGGATGCGATCGAGATTTTCTCGACTATTGACAGGTAAATGGGGTAAGGGTAATTCTAAATTGGGCCAATTACTCAAATCATGGCAGGGACAGGATAAACCCGATTGGCCCAGCACTTCAATTGGTACGGGTATAGTACAACGAGCGCAGGGGTGAAATTCCCATTGAGGGGAAAGTAAGTCTTGGATAGTTTGTTGAGTACCTTCTAGGTAACAATCGCCACTTTGAGGATCAAGCATTTTTTGCCAACAATCTTCAAACTCGGACGAATAGCGATCAGCATTGAAAATTGGCAGCGGAAATAGCATAGCTTGGTTTTTGGGACAAATAACTTTTTTTCCCAATTGAAACCAATGGGCGAGATATTTTTTAACTGCGGAGGTGTCTGACATATAGTTTGTGTGGAGGCTGCCCTGATTATTGCTCTTACCATCAATCCTAGCGTTAACTTCTGGTGTCGGACAGGTCTTAGGATGATTGATGATCGGGTTTAATAATTATTTTAGGTAACTGAGCATCTACAGCTAGATTAATCCCAATAAACTCACCATTAAAGCTTTTTGGGCGTGCATCCGATTTTCCGCTTGTTCCCAGACTTTTGATTGTACACCCTCGATCGCCCCGTCGGTAATTTCTTCACCCCGGTGAGCAGGTAAACAATGGAGAATAATCGCGTCTTTGTCAGCGTGACTCATTAGCTGTTCGTTGACTTGGTAGGGCTGAAAAATGGGAATTCGGGCATCAGCGAGGCTTTCCTGTCCCATACTTGCCCAGACATCAGTATAGACCACCTGAGAGTCTTTTACGGCAGTAACGGGATCGTCGGTAATTAAGATTTTACTACCGGTTTTCTCGCCAATAGCCTGGGCGCTGGCGACAATTTCCCCATCCGGTTGATAGTTTGCGGGGGAGGCAACCCGCACATTTAGCCCCATCAAAGCGCCACCCAAGAGGAGAGAATTAGCGACATTATTACCATCCCCCACATAGGTGAGGTTAATTCCCCTTAAAGTCTGAAAAGTCTCTTGGATAGTCTGTAAATCGGCTAATATCTGGCAGGGATGTTCTAAATCCGTTAAAGCGTTGATAATCGGGATGCGCGAGTAATTGGCAAAAGCTTCTAAATCCTCTTGTTTAAAGGTGCGAACCGCGAGAATATCGAGATAGCGATCGAGTACCCGGGCTGTATCGGCTAAGGGCTCCCCGCGCCCCACTTGGGTTACACTGGGATTAAGATCGATCACCTGTCCCCCTAACTGGTACATGGCGACGGTAAAGGAAACCCTGGTCCTGGTGGAAGCTTTATAAAATAGCAATCCTAAGACTTTTTTGCAGCTAGGGTTAAGAGTGCCAGCTTTAAGCTGTGCCGATAGATTGAGTAGGGCGCTGATTTCTTCGCTACTCATGTCGGTTATTCTTAAAACATCTCGTCCTTTTAAAGTGGCTACCATTGGTTTTTCTCTCGATAAACAGGGGTCTTGATTGGGTTTTATGGCAGTTAGCGGTTAGCAAAAATCTTGAGTAAAGACCTTATTATAATCCAGTTTTTTCGCTATTAGGCAATTTTTCCCGAAAATTTTCATTTTGGGGGATGTTAGTCCAGCTAACACCCCCAAATTATCTGTTAAATTAGGTAGGTGTTAAAAATTGTCAGATTCCCCCCTTATCAAGGCGGATCCCCCCGCCTATCGGCACCCCCCTTATCAAGGGGGGCAGGGGGGATCAAACCCAAAATCTATATTTCTACTTAACTAATTTTGCCCCACACTTAGAACAAAAATTAGACGAGGGCGGGTTTTTGTGTCCACAATTACCGCAGATAATTAAAGCTGGGTTAACCACTTCCGTCACCGAAGAAAGAGGAATTTCTCCACCGCTATCCAACTTATAGTTATGGATTAACTGCAAAATAATTGCATCTTCCCGTTTATATTCTGTATTATCTTTTCCTCCTGTCAACTCCTCGGAACGTTGTTGTAAATATTCAATGAAAGTCCGATACAAAGCTTGTTTTTTCTCGGGGGTGGCTGCAGCCTGTAACTTAGCTGTCACCTGACTTTGAATTTTTTCCTTATCTTCGCGACAAGCTTTTACTTCTAACACCTGTACCGCATCTTCCCAACTGGTGGCGATATCGACTTTTTTTAATCCCGTTGCGGTTTTAATTTCATAGCGAATAGTTTTCTCATTAGTGACTCGATTGACTTCTGGAAAAAGCACTTTTAAAGCCCGGGCTGTCACCACCAATTGATAAATACTCGGATCTTCGGGAAAAACATCCCAGAAAGGAGGTTCCTTTTGGATATGTACGGGGATGGGTAAATCCCGATTTTCCCCCATTTGTTGGGCGCGTTTGGCGAGAATAAATTCTCCTTTCCAGTCTTGATAGGATTGCCGCAACTCTCTCATTCCATCGAGACAGCGTAGGGAAAAACCGCCAATTTCCTGCACGAAGACAAGACGATGTTTTTCCACGTCTCCCAAGGGTTTAATATCGTCTTCGTTTGCAATAAATTCCCGCAGTTTCGGAATAATTTTTTGGGCTGCTGGGTTACTGGTATTTCTTCCTCCAATCAGGGCAACATTTTGATTTAATTGGGGCGTAAAACCCGCATCTTTTCCCCGCAAAACCGCAGGATTAAGCATAATTAGGGGTCGCGATTTTTGGTAGGCAATGCGAAGATTATTGATAATATCGGCATCGTTGTTATAAATTTTTAACAAGCGATCACAAGCTGCTAATTCCTGCTGAATTTGACTACTAGCGGGAGCATTTTGTAGGAGTTGATTAGCTTGATTTAGGATAACTTGTTGAAAATCTCCTTGACGAATATCGGCAATCTCGGTGATGTCAAATAAACGCATATTTTCATCGGCGCGGCGCGTTTCTTTCCAGAGGGGGCTAGATTGCTTTAAAATCTCTTCTGAGAGGGGTAAACAAAGGTTATCCATACCTGTATCGTAGGCATTTTTGCTGCCGACAATCCCGGAGGCAAATTGTTCGATAAAGTCTTGATAAAGACCATTTAATTCTTGTCTGTCAAATAATTTAATCCCATTAATCAACAAAGCATCGGCACTATCGATCTGTTGATTAGCTTGGAGATTAAATAGATCGCGACTTTGAATTAATTTCTGACGAAAGCGATTAAAACGGCTTTCTAATTGATTGAGATGTTCCAGTAAACGATTAATAACCTCTACTCCTGCACCTCTGGTTTTTCGTTGAATATTGGCCATTAAATAGCCTTCCAATCCCGTTAAAGCTTGTTCACAATATTGTTCCATCTTATCTTTTTTCGAGATATGAATTTTATCTTTCAGATCATTAATTTCTGCTAAGGCTGTATCATATTCTCGTTGACGTTTACTTTCGTTTTGACTCCAAACCTGTTCTTGATCGCGACGGAATTTTTCGGCTATGTCGGTGAAGATTTGTCGTACTGAAACAATAAAACTCTCGGCAAATTTTACTCCACGGTTTCGATCTTCAAGGATATTATAAAACTCCATTTCTAGGGACTTTTTACCCCGTTGAATAATTTCATCCCGGTTACTATAAATCTTTTTCAGGTAATCGCCGTGCAGCCGTTCATCGGGACTCAATTCTAGTAAATGATTGCGTTTAAATTCCTCGACTCTTGGCGTTAAATAATCATTAATAAATTGCAGGATTTTTCCCTGTTCATTACCTAAAATATTAACACCCTGTTTGGTACAAGATAGCCAATTATCTTGATTGATTTCCTGACGAGTTTCGTTAATCCATTGAGAGATTATGGCAATTAAAGAGCGATCCTTGTCGGCACATAAATCCATAATTAATTCCCCTTCGCTCAAGCGCATTCTTTTGAGGATATCACCTCTTACTAACTCCAACATTTGAGCGGGTAAAATCACTGAATCATTCAGCCACCAATTAATTAAATCTTTGGCTAAACGTTCCGATAAAGAGGCCCGAATTTGGGCAATAGGAATTTCAATAGTTGATAGCCCAAAACTCATAAATTGCTTAGGATAACCGCGACCCCCAGGGTCAGCTTGCGCCCAAGAACCCTTAATATTATCTCTAATGGAACGCTTATGGGGGGCAAAATCAGAGGTCATATCTAGGAAGATATTTTGGGCGATCATTTCCCGAATTTGACCGAGTTTAAAATCACCTTCGCCGTTTTTTGTCCCCACTAAATAGGTAAAATCAAAGGGGGGTAATTTACTAACAACTTCATCGACTAAACCGCTGCTAAACTGTTGATGATATTCGGTTCTGTAGTCAGAAAAGTAATTTAATTCCATCAAGGCAGCGTAACCATTAGCCAAAACTCGATCGCCGACACTAATCCCCGCAAATGCTTCAGGAGTGGGAACAATTGCCGTACTCAAAGGACTACTTTCCCCTCGCAACCAATTACGGATACAGTAGCCTATATCGATTAACATTCCGCTACCCGTACCACCGTTTAAAGACCCCGTAGTAAAGACATTAATGGCACCATTACTAACTTTAATTCCATAGCGATCGAGCATAAAGTTTTCTTGTCCTTTTACCCGTCTCACCGCGTCCAGAAATTTCCTTTGGATCTCATGATAATTACAAAATAAAGCAAAACGGCCACAGGCGCGAATTTGTCCCGCTCCCGCTTCCAGGGAAGTAATATTTCTCTCTAATTCCGGGGGAAACCAACTATTAATCCAGGGATATCTATCCATGTCAGATACCATCTCCTGTACCTGTTTTCCACTCACCCGGGACCAGTGTTTTTCGTTATCTTTAAAAGCACTGCCGGCAGCTTCAGGATTACTGATTTTATAATCCTTATCCGTGTCAACCACCAAAAAACTGACAATCGGAAAATTACTCAAACTGCCATAACTTTCCTCGATTAAGCGACGCAATCGCGATAAAATTTCGTTACCCGTGCCACCAATACCCACTAAAACCGTGGGAACCATGCTTTTTTCTTCTACTGCTGCTGGCATAATTATTTAACTCCTAAGGCCATTTCTTGACGGTTGCGGGGGACTTCGTAGGTGAGGAAATCGTAGGCTAATTTAGTGTTAGGAAAAATCGCCCGCGCTTCCTCTAACAGATTGGAAATATCCAGAGAATTACCCGGTAGATAACGGGGACTAAAATGGGTCATTAATAACAATTTTACCCGAGCTGCCAAGGCCACCTGGGCTGCCATCGTTGAAGTGGAGTGAACACTTTCAAAGGCTAACCCGGCATCTTGGTGAGCAAAAGTCGCCTCATGAATTAGCACATCTGCATTCTGTGCCAATTCGATCGAACCTTCACAGAAAATAGTATCGGTACAATAGGCAATTTTACGGCCGATTTCCGTTTCTCCGCAGAGGGACTGACCGCGAATTTTGCTGCCATCGGGAAGGGTGACAGTTTCCCCTTTTTTCAGCTTGCCGTAAATTGGTCCGGGGGGAATACCTAAAGCGTTGGCTTTTTCCACATCAAAACGTCCAGGACGGTCTTTTTCGGCGATGCGATAACCGTGGGCGGGAATACGATGTTTTAATAGCTGACAGGAGACGGTAAATTCTTCATCTTCGTAGAGTATGCCAGGGGAAATGGCATGGACACGCACCCGATTGGCTAAATTAGTATAGGAATACTTAGCACAAGCACGCAGATAGTCCCCTAGTCCGGGGGGTCCGTAGATGTCAATATCCTGAGCAGAACCGGCTAATCCGATACTGGCTAACAATCCCATTAAACCAAAGATATGATCCCCGTGCATATGGGTGATAAAAATGCGTCGGATTTGGGAACTTTTCAGGTCGCTACGCAGTAACTGGTGTTGAGTTCCTTCTCCACAGTCAAACAGCCATATTTCCGCCCGTTGCGGCAAACGAAGGGCGATACTAGAGACATTACGGGAACGAGTGGGAACCCCAGAACTGGTTCCTAAAAAAGTAATCTCCACAGGATAGCTGTCAGGATAGAGGATTCTTTTTCTAGTCTAGGCTGTTTTTATCGATTTCTCGATCGAATTGCTGCTTTTCTGCATTTCATCACTTGAAAACAGAAAATCCTCTGATTTTGACCTAACTCTGCAATAATTACTCGCAGCTGGAAATACGTTGACGTACATATCATACTTTGTGCTTTTTGTCAAAAAAACTTTTTTTTTGCAATAAAACTACACAAAAAAAAGATCATCGTTATGCGTGAAATTGACTAATTTACCCGTCTTAATTAGGATTACCTTGTAGATGTGGCAAGGGTTTCAACCATTGCTGCTCAAAAAAGCACACAATACCCGATTATGAAATTATGTCAAATCGCTGTAACCATTGCAACATCGTTGTTAAATAAAAATCTTTCTCAATTAATTCTTAAGAATTTGTAAATATTGCGGAATGTTAATTTAAATATTCTCAAGTTTTTGGAGTCAATAAATAATTTTTGCTTTTATCAGTTATCAGTTATCAGTTATCAGTTATCAGTTATCAGTTATCAGTTCACTGAGAAAACTCCCCACACCCTACACCCTACACCCCACACCCTACACCCCACACCCCACATTACTTCCCTAGAACGATCTTTGGGACAAGATTAAGTTTAAAATCTGAAATAGATGATTTTTTTCAGGATCGAGTCAAGTTTATGGCAGATATTGTCGATATTGCGGTCAGTGCCGATAATTTTAAAACTCTAGTGACGGCGGTACAAGCCGCTAATCTTGTGGATGCCCTAAAAAGTCCTGGCCCCTTCACGGTTTTTGCCCCCACCGATGAAGCTTTTGCCAAATTGCCCCCCGGGACGATTACAACCCTAGTGCAGAATATCCCCCAATTAACCCGAATTCTCACCTATCACGTCGTTGCGGGCAAATATATGCAGGAAGATTTGGCAAAATTGGCTGTAGTGACTTCTCTAGAGGGTTCACCGATTCCCGTCGATTGTAGCGAAGGTTTTGAGGTGAAAAATGCCACGGTGGTCGCGGGTAATATCGAGGCGGATAATGGTGTGATCCACGTCATCGATACGGTGATCCTGATGGGTTAGTTTTTGACCGGCTTTTCCCCGGGCCGCATCCAGGGCGGCTCTGTCTTATTTTAGTAACCAAATATACAGACACTTTTGCTTGTTTATGGGTTCGATGATCGACGGAGGAAAATGCCCACTTTCTGCACTTTCTTGTCTGTACCTGTTCAGACTAAATTCTGTTATTAAAGACTGATTATCTATTGATCCTTTTGCCTATTACATGAGTAGAAAACGGGTTTCTCGGAGAAACCCGTTTTCTGTGCGTTACTCAGTAATGGCAGCTCAGTTATCAGTTATCAGATGTTAGTTTTCAGTTCACTGATTACTGTTTACTGATCACTGAAAAAACCCTACCTATTCCCCAGAAGCATTAGGACTGATTTTGAGAACTAAAACCCCTAAAGGTGGTAAACAGAGATCAATCGAGTAGGGACGGCTATGATAGGACCATTCCTCCGACCATTTACCGCCGAGGTTGCCCATATTACTACCGCCATATTTACCCGCATCGCTGTTAAAGATTTCCTGATAAAAACCGGGATGGGGTACACCAACGCGATAATGGCTGTGGGGTTGGGGAGTAAAATTACAGACCACCACCAGAAACTCCTGCCAATTTTTGCTCCAGCGCAGGAAAGAAACGACACTATGACTATTATCACTACAGTCGATCCACTCGAAGCCATCCTGACCAAAATCCTGGGTATATAGAGCAGGTTCACTCTTATAGGTAGCGTTCAAATCCGAGAAAAAGCGTTTTAGCTGTTGATGGGGTTCGTACTGCAAAAGACCCCACTCCAAATCACCCCAAACATTCCACTCACTCCACTGGCCAAATTCCATGCTCATAAACATGGTTTTCTTGCCGGGGTGGGTAAACATATAACTAAATAATGCCCGGACATTGGCGAATTTTTGCCACTCATCCCCCGGCATTTTGCCAATCATATTACTTTTGCCGTGAACCACTTCATCGTGGGACAAAGCCAGCATATAATTCTCGCTGTGGTTATACCACATACTAAAAGTGACATTATTTTGATGGAATTGACGGAACCAGGGATCCATGCCGAAATAATCGAGCATATCGTGCATCCAGCCCATATTCCACTTCAAATTAAAGCCTAAACCGCCCATATAGGTGGGCCAGGACACCATCGGCCAAGCGGTGGATTCTTCGGCAATAGAGAGAATTCCGGGGAAATAGCTAAAAATTACATGATTAACTTGACGCAGGAATTCCGCTGCCTCTAAATTTTCCCGGCCACCGTACTCGTTAGCCACCCATTCCCCATCTTTACGACAATAATCGAGATAGAGCATAGAAGCCACCGCGTCCACGCGAATGCCGTCAATATGGTACTTATCGAACCAAAAAAGAGCATTAGCGACGAGGAAATTTCTGACTTCGTTGCGACCGTAGTTAAAAATTAAGGTTCCCCATTCCTTGTGTTCCCCTTTGCGCGGGTCGCCGTGTTCGTAAAGATGAGTCCCGTCAAAGAAGGCTAACCCGTGACCATCTTTGGGGAAGTGACCGGGGACCCAATCCACTAGCACACCAAGGCCATTTTGGTGACATTGATCGACAAAATACATGAAATCTTCAGGATTGCCGTAGCGACTGGTGGGGGCAAAATAACCCGTCACTTGATAACCCCAAGAACCATCAAAAGGATGCTCGGCGATCGGTAATAATTCGATATGGGTGTAACCTAATTCTTTAACGTAGGGAATTAGTTTTTGGGCTAACTCGTAGTAACTCAAAAAGCGCGCCCCAGTGTTCCATTCCGACACGGGAACCGCTTCCCCTTCCCCGGCAAGTAAACGGGGGGGTTCGGCACTAGAAGCGTGCAGCCAAGAACCGAGGTGTAATTCGTAAACGGAAACCGGTTGAGTTAAAGGATCGCTATGGCGGCGTTTTTCCATCCAATCGCTATCATCCCAAGTATAGCTATCTAAATTAGCCACGATCGAGGCGGTTTTCGGGCGTACTTCTTGGGCAAAACCGTAGGGATCAGATTTTTCGTAAATATGACCTTCCCAATTTTTGATCTCGTATTTATATTTAGTGCCAACACCGATTTCCGGGATAAACAATTCCCAGACCATATTATTACGTTTCCGCATTTGGTGATCACGACCATCCCAGTTATTAAAATCACCAATAATCGAGACGTTGCGGGCATTAGGGGCCCAAACTGCAAAATAAACCCCTTTAATACCCTCGATTTCAGCTAAATGCGCCCCTAATTTTTCATAAATGCGATGATGGTTGCCCTCCCCAAACAGATGTAAATCAAAATCGCTGAGTTTGGCAGAACGGAAGGCATAGGAATCATAGATTACCCGTTCCTGTTCCCCCTCGTGGATGCGTAATTGATAATTGTTCAGTTCACTGATATCGATAACGCACTCGAAAAAATGGGGGTGATAAGCGGTCGTCATGGGATATTCTTGTCTTTGGGACGGTAAAATAACCCAAGCGGCCGTGGTTTTCGGTAAATAGGCTCTAACAACCCATTTATTGACTTTTCCTTCTTCTTCTAGGGGATGGGCCCCCAAAACCTCAAAGGGATCGTGATGGAGGTTGTTGACGATTTGATGGACTTGTTCGGGGGATACCACTATAGACATTCATTTACCACTCTTGACATCTACAATACTTATAGCAAGGAAATAGTCATTTTTTTGTTGTCTTCTGGGAATTCTCAAACTGATGGTATATTCTGCCTACTTAGGGTCTGCTGAAAAAGTTTTTCGTGGGGGTAGGGTGTGGGGTGTGGGGTGTGGGGAAGTGGGAAGAATAAATAAAATAATCTCCTGTCTCGGAGTCTCCTGACGACCGGCTCCTGACTCCTGACCCTAACAACAATTTTTGATTTTTAGAAGAGGTCTATGGTAAAACTGCCAATTTAATCCGGCTCTGGTCATTCCCGATTTTACATCTTCCCCAGTATCGGTTATAAATTTATCGCTCAATCTTCTTTCATTTTATCTCTACACGGTTCTTAACTGGAACGAGTTTGATCCCTAGGAGATTGACTTTCCTCTAATTCAGCTTTGATTTTTACCGAGTCTTCAATCTGCTCGGCCTCTCGCTTAAATTCACTTTCAAATTCCTTGGATGCTTCTTGAAATCCTCGAATCGTTTTGCCTAAACTGCGACCGATTTCTGGTAATTTTTTCGGTCCGAAAACTAGCAGGGCAATCAAGAGAATTAACCCCATTTCCGGTAATCCAATCCCAAAAATATTCATTTTTTTGCTCCTAATAAAAAACTCGCGGTGGGCAATAACCCACCTGCCAAAGTCCGAGGGATAATTCTGCCGCCAAAAATGGCGACGAGATTGTTGGAATCTGCTTACTGACCCCAATCTACATTAAATCCTTCTAAAATTAGGGAGGAGTTGTAGATCTGTAAAATAATCAGCAAAAAGACTAAAAACAGAGCCATAAAAACTCCCATCAGCAAGGTAGTTCCCCAACCGGGAGAAACTTTACCATATTCCGAGTTGAGGGGACGAAGGATTTCACCTAAGCGTGTACGCTGTGCCATAAGTTACCAAGAAAGATCTGTAAATGATAATTTTGTATTGATCCGTAATTTGACGAAGTGCCAACCGGTCAACCCAGTGAGATAAAATCTACTGCTGTTTCCAGTGGAGCTTTTTTGGTCTAATTCCGAACGGAATCGTTTTTCGCCTGCCCTGCCACGCCCACAAGAATCTGCAAGCGCCTACAGTACGGGAATTATTCTAACATTGTTTGGTGATCTTCTCAGGATTTAGGAGATGGTCGATGGGAGTTGAGGTGATGGGGGAGAAGGGAGATGGGAGAAAAAAGCTGATCGATCAGTGATCACTGATCAAGTCTCCTTCGGTGCTATGATTGAGGGTGTAAAGTTTTATTGCAAAGGTATTCGTCTTGGTTAAGCTGAATACTGACAAAAGGTTAACAACACTACCTTAAACAAGCTCTCAAGAGAGGATACAGAGAACACATGGCTTACACACTTCCCCCTTTACCCTACGATTACACTGCCTTAGAGCCTTGCATCACCAAAAGTACCCTAGAATTCCACCACGACAAGCACCACGCCGCTTATGTCAATAACTATAACGGTTTGGTCAAAGATACGGAACTCGATGCTCTCTCTTTAGAAGAAGTTATCGTTAAGGTTGCCGGTGATGCTTCTAAAGCTGGGGTTTTCAACAATGCCGCCCAAGCATGGAATCATAGTTTTTATTGGGACTGCATGAAACCGGGTGGTGGCGGTGCGCCTACCGGTGCTTTAGCCGATAAAATTCAGGCAGATTTCGGCAGTTTCGAGAAATTTGTCGAAGCTTTCAAAACTGCGGGCGCTACTCAATTCGGTAGCGGTTGGGCTTGGTTGGTTCTCGATAACGGTACTCTCAAAGTTACCAAAACCGGCAACGCTGACAATCCTTTAACTGCCGGACAGGTTCCCCTCTTAACTATGGATGTGTGGGAACACGCTTATTATCTCGACTACCAAAATCGTCGTCCCGATTACATCAGCGACTTTTTAACTAAGTTGGTTAATTGGGATTTCGTGGCTGCTAATTTAGCGGCGGCCTAAAAATTTGGCTCAGTTAATCAGTTATCAGTTATCAGTTATCAGGGGTTGGGGAGCAGGGAGAAACAATCCATAAGTTGGGAGTTAATCGTACTATTAAAATTGGCAAATCTCTCTAATATTAATTATCCTTAAAATAGATAACCAGAAAAAACTTTTTTAACATCGATCGCGCTTCTCGCACCATGGAACAACCTGTCAGTTGGATTATTCCCCGTCATCCCCGTCCCGATTATCCCCTGTTTGTATTTTTACCCGGAATGGATGGCAGCGGCCAACTATACCATCGTCAGATTAAAAACCTTGCCCCTTACTTCGATCTACGTTGTTTGGTGATTTCCCCGCAATATCTCGGTGATTGGGAGGAATTAAGCACCCTCGTGATCGCTTTATTGGAACAGGAATTAAAGCGACAATCGAGAAAAGTCTATCTCTGCGGTGAGTCTTTTGGCGGCTGTTTAGCCTTGAAAATAGCGACAAAATCACCAAAATTAATTAAAAAACTGATTTTAATTAACCCTGCTTCTTCTTTTAATCAAAGACCTCTTTTAAGCTTGGGAATCGGTATCACCCAGATGATGCCCGATTTCATCCAAGGCAGCTCGGCACTAACTATTTTACCCTTTCTGGCCGCTCTCGGTCGCATATCCCGGGAAGATCGCCGCTCTCTCCTCAAAGCCATGCAATACGTCCCACCGAAGACGATTAGCTGGCGTTTATCCCAGTTACAACGGTTTCAGGTTAGTGCCAGCGAGTTAAAATGTCTGCAATTGGGGGTGTTAGTGATAGCCAGTCAAGGGGATCGACTGTTACCATCGGTAGCGGAGGCTAAACGCCTAATTCAGCAGTTACCCGCGGCAAAATTAACGATTCTGCCCCATAGTGGTCACGCTTGCCTGCTGGAAACCGATATTCATCTCAAAGACATTCTCCATCACCATGCTTGTCTCCCCCGAAGCCTACCCGCAAAAAGTCACTGAGGATGGTTCTTATACCTTTTTTTCGACCGAATTCGGCGAATGTTATCATTCTACCTCTGGGGCAAGGGAAGAAGCCGAGAAAAAATTTATCCTCTCTAGTCGTCTGACAGCCAAAGCAGACCAGAGCAATAATCTGAAAATTCTTGACATTTGTTACGGCTTAGGGTATAATAGCGCCGCAGCCTTAGCGGCCATTTGGCAAGTTAGGGGGGATTGTCGGGTAGAATTATTAGCTTTAGAAAGCGATCAAGTGGTTCCCCTAGCGGCTATTAGAGAAAATCTCTTAAATAGTTGGAGTCAACCAATTCCCGAATATTTAAATGATTTTGCCCATAATCACCGGCTAGACCTGCCTAATCTCACGGCTAAACTGTTAATCGGGGATGCGCGACAGACGATAACCAAGGTGATTGACGCGGGTTTTCAAGCGGAGGCAATTTTTCTCGACCCCTTTTCCCCGGGTAAATGTCCGCAACTGTGGACGGTGGAGTTTTTAGCTTTAGTGGCGAAATGCCTGAGTCCGACGGGTTATTTAGTCACCTATTCCTGTGCTGCCTCGGTGCGAAGGGCTTTACAATTAGCAGGATTGCAGATTGGGGCCACCGATAGCGTCGGGCGGCGATCGCCAGGGACAATAGCCAGTTTTTTGTCCTTACCCCCATCTCTATCGGTACAGGAAAGGGAACATCTGCAAACTAAGGCCGCTATTCCCTATCGAGACGCGACTTTAACCGACCCGGCCGAAGTGATTATACAACGTCGTCGCAGCGAACAGGCTCTCTGTGACTTAGAACCGACTAGCCACTGGAAAAAACGTTGGCAAAGATCGGTTAGTTCGATCGAAATCTCGGAATGAGAATAGTGTGGTTAAATGCCTGATAATTCGGGCTTCTGTCGTTGTAATAGCAATTTTCTCAACAAAAACTACCTATCAGATTGTGGCCAATTGGTATAAGTAGGGTTTGCGGCAAAAAGTTTTTCGGTGGTGGCAGGGTGTGGGGTGTGGGGTGTGGGGTGTGGGGTTTTACCAGTTTTGAGGTGGCCAATTACCTAATTTTCAGGGAAAAAGTTCAGCTAACCCTAACTAAAGACTTGATCGGGATTAATTTGACGGCACAAGCTTTTAATTCCGGTTGCAGGGAAATCGGACAAGCGGCCGGATGGGTGAGACTATTAGCCTCAGCATTTTCTGCCCATAAAGCTCCCCAGTGCATCGGCACAAAGACACAATTAGGAGCAATTGCTTTGGTAATTAAAGCGGGAAAACGGGCAAAACCGCGACGAGAACGCACCTCCACCCATTCCCCAGCTTCTATGTGCAATTTTGCCGCATCTTGGGGATGAATTTCCAGAAAAGGTGCGGGGTGCATTTTGACAATTTTCTCGATGCGGCCGGTGCGGGTTTGGGTGTGCCAGTGACCGTACAAACGCCCCACGGTCAAAACTAGGGGATAATCATCGTCCGGGGGTTCCGCTAAACCTTTACTGTGGTAGGCGGCGAAAACAGCACGACCATCGGCAGTATTAAATTTACCATCGGTATAAAGGCGTTTTGCGGCTGTTTTTTCGCTTTTATTTTCATCTTTAACTAAATTACCTAGTAATTCCCCGGAATTAGCGGTTTTAGGAGCGGAAATTTCATCGATGGAATCGGGCCACGGTCGGGGAGTCTCGGCCAGGCGATCATAATTAATCGCCGTCATATCACAAGGACGTTTATATGTCAACCGGATAAACTCGGAATGTACCTCGGCGGAATCCTGAAAATTAAATTGTGCCTGAAACCCCAAACGGCGACCAACTTCCGCGAAAATTTGCCAATCGGCCTGAGCTTGACCGACGGGAGAGCGAAAAGCTTTATTTAACGTCACCACGCGCTCAGAATTGGTCATTGTTCCCGTTTTTTCGCCCCATTGGGCCGCTGGCAGTAATAAATGGGCGTAGGCGCTGGTTTCCGTGGGATAGTAGGCATCCTGATAGATAGTAAAAGGTGATTTTAACAGGGCGGCCTTGGTGCGTTCTAGATCAGGCATACTAACAGCCGGATTAGTGGCGGCAATCCAGAGAAGTTTGACATCTCCCGTCTCCAAACCGGTAATCATACTCCAAGCATCGCGACCGGGGACGGGAGAAATCCGACCGGCGGGTAAACCCCAAGCTTGTTCCACTTCGGCCCGGTGTTGGGGATTTTTGACGGAACGATAACCGGGCAGAAGATGGCAGAGGCCGCCGGCTTCCCTTCCTCCCATGGCGTTGGGTTGTCCCGTTAGGGAAAAAGGACCGGCCCCCGGTTTACCGATATTAGCCGTCATTAGGTGTAAATTGATTAAAGTGCGGGCTTTGGCCGTGCCTTCGCTGGATTGATTGATACCCATCGACCAGAGGGAAAGCACTCTTTTCGATTCGGCCCAGTAGCGGGCAGCCTGTTCTAAATCCTCAATGGGGATACCGCATTTAGGGGCGACTATTTCCGGGGGATAATGGCGGATAATTTCGGCGTATTTGCCGAAATCCCGGGTGCATTTATCGATAAAATGGGTATCGATCGCACCCCAACCCAGTAACAGGTGAGCAATACCGTTAAATAGGTCAATATCGGTCCCCGGGTTAATGGCTAGGTGGAGATTAGCGACCTTGGCGGTTTTGGTGCTGCGGGGATCGACGACGATTAATTTCGCTTCTTGGTTGCCTTTGAGATACTTGTGCAGACGGTTAAAGATGATGGGGTGACATTCGGCCGTATTTGTCCCCACCAAAAAGGCACAATCGGTTAATTCCAAGTCATCGTAACAGCAGGGGGGACCGTCAGACCCGAAACTGTCCAGATAAGCGGCCACGGCCGAAGACATACAGAGACGGGAATTAGCATCAAAGTTATTGACTCCCAGACAGCCCTTGACCAGTTTTTGGGCGATGTAGTAATCTTCGGTGTGAAATTGTCCCGAACCGTATAGACAGATACTTTCCTTTTCCCCCTGAGCGATTAGAGTTTGGATGCGGTTAACGATGCGATCGAGGGCCTCTTCCCAAGTACAAAGACGAAATTGATCTTGGAGAGAATCGCGGATCATCGGGGTTTTGAGGCGATTTTTATCGATCGATTCCGCTACGGTGGCCCCTTTAACACAGACCATACCTTGACTGGAGGGGTGGGACTTGTCCCCGAAGACTTTCCATGCTTGTCCGGCCGACGCGGGGGAGGTGACTGTCAAACCACAACCTACTCCACAGTAAGGACATTGGGTTTTTGTAGATTCAGTCATAAGCAGTTGGTCTGATTAGTGGCGCTGTCTTTAGGCATACTTAAGATAGTCGGCAGATTTTCTCGGCCAAATTGTAGTTATTAATACAATTTATTACAAGCCTTAGCTAAATTGCCATTTTCGTGATGCAAATCGCGCATTACAACTGGCTGGCGTTGTCAGATCAGAATAGGAAAGATACAATGCAATCCTTGCTATCAAAGTAATTTCAGTTCCGGTGCTGATTCGGAGCATCTTTCAATTTGACAACGCCGACAACGCCTATTGTAGGGCTAATTCATGAATTAGCCCTACACCTATTACCTAGCTATATTCCACTGCTAAATCGAGCGACTCTTGTTCCCCACTTAAGCCCAACTATCGGCAATATTTGTTCATTAAACACTATAGGAAAGATGCCATGCAATCCTTGCTATCAAAGTAATTTCAGTTCCGGTGCTGATTCGGAGCATCTTTCAAGTTGACAACGCCAACTGGCTAGACAAAAAGGCATACACTTGTTCTCGTGTTGAAAAAGAATCGGGATAGGATAATAGTAGTCTCTAGGGTGGGGAAAAAGTTTTCAGCCAGTCATGACCTACGAACCTCTACATCATAAGTATCGTCCCCAAACCTTTGCCGATTTGGTGGGACAATCAGCGATCGCCACGACCTTGAGTAATGCCTTAATCAGTGAGCGAATCGCCCCTGCATACCTATTTACTGGACCCAGAGGCACGGGGAAAACCTCCTCGGCGCGAATTTTAGCCAAATCCCTCAACTGTCTGTCTAGTGACCATCCGACACCGATTCCCTGCGGTAAGTGTTCCGTCTGTCAAGCGATCGCCAATGGTTCCGCTTTAGACGTGATCGAAATTGATGCCGCTAGTAATACCGGTGTGGATAACATTCGGGAAATTATCGAGCGATCGCAATTTGCCCCCGTCCAATGTCGTTATAAAGTCTATGTCATCGATGAATGCCTGACTGGGGATAGCCTTGTTTTCACCGAAACGGGATTAATCCCCATTAATCATCCTGAGATTCTCGGAAAACGAGTTCTCAGTTACAACGAGAGCAGCGGAGAGTGGGAATATAAAAAAGTCCTGCGATGGCTAAACCGAGGCGTAAAAGCAACTTTAACCATTCAAACCAGAAATCGGACGATTAATTGCACTGGTAATCATTTGATTAGAACAGAAAAAGCATGGATACAAGCAAAAAATCTCAAAATCGGCGATCATATCCTATCCCCTGTGAATGTGGCTGCGGGCAACTCATCTCTAAGTATGGAAGGGATGGACATAACCGACGTTTCGTTTCAGGGCATCAAAACTACGGCAATAGTAACGGAACAAGAGTCTATGACTTGGCCTCTATTTTGCAACAGGCTGAATCCATCAAGCCCTTTTGTCAGTGTGGCTGTGGGGAAAAACTGGAAATTCCCTTGTTTCTCCAACAAAAAGGCAGAGGGATCAAAAGTATTGAATCCTATTGGCAAAGACATCCTTACAAACAAGGACACGGTTTATGGGAAAAGCGAACCAAAAAATTACTGTTCCATCGAGAATCTTTGTCCTCAAACAGCCTCGGACTTATATACGGGACTTTACTCGGAGATGGAACTATCGATTACCCCAACCAAAACAGTCGATGGCCGAGAATACGCTGGAATCATGGCAGTAAACAACAAGAATGGCTTGAATACAAAGCCAGTCGTCTTCCAGAGTTACAAATTCAGTCACAAATCGTTGCCAACGGTGGATATGGAGAACTTTCAATCTATGCCCGCAGCGTTTGTCATCCCAGCCTTGGAGAAGTTTTCCAGATGGTCAGACCTCAAGGAGAACGAAAATTTGTTTCCCTCAATTGGCTGGAAAACATCACGCCCGAAGGACTGGCTTGGTGGTATATGGATGACGGATCACTCAGTATCACCCCTCACGGAAGCCGTTTTATCCAATTACACACGGAAGGATATTCCCCCCCCGAAAATCAACTTATTGCCGATTGGCTCACTCAAAGAGGTTACGCTACAAAAAGCCTATCCTATACTCGACACAGTACGGGGAAGATCTATCATTACCTCAAAATGGGAGCATCGGCCACAGCCCGATGGATTGCCGATTTACAACCCTATGCAATCCCCTCAATGGCTTACAAATTTCGAGGAAGTGATAGGGATTCAAGAAGGTGACACAGAAAGCGTCTATGACCTAGAAGTGGAGGACAATCATAATTTTGTTGCCAATGGGTTATTAGTTCATAACTGCCATATGCTCAGTACGGCGGCCTTTAATGCTTTGCTGAAAACTCTAGAAGAACCGCCGGATCGAGTGATTTTTGTGCTTGCTACCACGGATCCTCAGCGTGTCTTGCCTACCATCATCTCCCGTTGTCAACGCTTTGATTATCGCCGTATTGCTCTCGATGCGATGGTGGCACACCTGCAAAAAATCGCCCAAATAGAAGCGATCGATATTAACCTAGAAGCATTAACCTTGGTGGCTCAGATCGCTAACGGTGGTTTACGGGATGCGGAAAGTCTCCTCGATCAATTAAGTTTACTCGCAGGAACGATTACGGCCGAGCGAGTCTGGGATTTGGTCGGTGCAGTCCCCGAAAGAGACCTCTTAACCCTACTTAAAGTCATTCATGGCAATATTCCCGATCAAGTTATCGAACAATGTCGCCATCTGATGAATCGCGGTAAGGAACCTTTAATCGTCTTGCAAAATCTAGCAGGGTTCTATTTAAACCTACTTTTAGCCAAAACCGCCCCTAATCGTCCAGAAATGGTCGCTGTCACCGCTCCCACTTGGCAGGAACTGTGTACGGAAGCGCGTACTTGGTCTTTAGAGGAAATTCTCCGCGGTCAACAACTGCTTAAAGACAGCGAAACACAACTAAAAAACACCACTCAACCCCGTCTCTGGTTAGAAGTCACTCTATTAGGACTGTTACCGCAAGCACAGGTGATTCCTCTAGTTGCCACGGTAGCGCCTTCCCGTCCCCAAACCAGCGTCGAGAGGCCCCCGGTCGTGATCACAGCGCCGGCGCCAGTTAATGAACCGATCAAACCGGCGGTTATCACCCCGACAACTAGGGTCGAAGTGCCGAAAACTGAGGTTAAAACTGTTGCCAGTGATGACAATCACGAACAAATTTGGCAGCAGGTTTTAGAAGTAATGGAACCCCCCACTACTCGCACTCTCTTGCGTCAGCACGGCAGTCTTTTTAGTAGGTCAGAATCGAGTGCTTATGTAAGCATATCTTCGGAACAATTATTAAAAATGGCCCGGCTACGATTGACTAATATTGAGTCAGCTTTCGAGGCAGTTTTTCGGCGCCGGATTAAAGTTCATTTACAGGTAGGTTCCGCCACTGCTGCCATGGCTGCGGAAGTTTCCCCATCCCCGGCAGCCAGGATACAACCACCACCGGAAACCGCACCAACCCCACCAATAACTCCCGAAAATAAAGTTATGACCGCGGTGGATATTCTCCCGGTCAAAGAAGCAATTATCGAGAAAAAAGAAGCAAAGATCACAGCATCGGGAACCCCAAAAACTCTTAGCACAGAACTGCCCCAAAAAATCTTAAATTTTGATTCATCTTTAGAGACATTAGATCAAGATGTCGATGTTAGCGAAATTTTGGCGGCCGCTCAAAAGTTAGCGAAATCTTTTGATGGTGAAGTGGTCAATATGGGTTATTCACTGCCGGAAAATTCGGCCGCAGAAACTAAAGTTAATAAGTCTCTGGAAAATATGACTATCGTGCGCGGGAGACCTGATGTTAACGAAATTTTAGAGAGTTTGGAGGAGGACGAAGACCTTCCTTTTTAAGGCTATCCCAACGGCTTGTGCTAAACTAATAGGATATGCCACGTCTCAGGATTGGCTATTCTTGCTCAAATTCTAGCTACTAGACCTATGACACCCGAAACTAAGGACAGAATCGATCAATTAGTTCAGAATAACAAAGTTCTTGTGTTCATGAAGGGCAATAAATTAATGCCTCAGTGTGGTTTCTCCAATAACGTCATACAAATTCTCAATATTCTGGGGGTTTCCTACGAAACTGTCGATATTCTGGAAGATCAGGAGTTAAGACAAGGAGTTAAGGAGTATTCCAATTGGCCGACTATTCCCCAAGTCTATATCAACGGTGAATTTATTGGCGGTTCCGACATTATGATCGAACTCTATCAAAATGGGGAACTACAACAAATAGTCGAGGTAGCCTTAGCTTCCTAAAAATTTTCTAGGTTAGGATATCTGGTTCTTCGGTTGGTGTTATGCAATGGACGGGAGTTATAAGGGGTGAAACCCTTATATAGAAAGACATGGCTGCGATTTTTGCCAATTGTTTTCAATCTAGAACGAGCTAATCAGTAACGAAGAACCGGATATCTAACCTAACCTAGTTTAAAGTTGTCCAACTAGCAATCTTGGTAGAGGTGATGATTGTGACAATTCGAGAAACTGCAATTTCTAAGCTACAGCAACTCCCCGAAGTCCTTGTTCAGGAAGTAAGCGACTTTATTGATCTTCTCGACCATAAATATCGAGTCAAAACCTTTGACACTCAGCCTGATGGAAAACTGATAGAAATGTGGTTACAATGGTTTGGAGGCGTAGATGGCTTAACTGTCAATTCACTGGAACCAATAAACGACTACCAGCAACTGCTGCTCGAAAAATATCGGCAACAAGGACTAGAGCTATGATCCTGTGTGATGCAGGAGTCCTGCTTTGTTTGGTTGATCGCACCCAACCCCAACATAAAGCCTACAGAAATACGGTAATGCGTTTAGCAAAGCCTCTCGTCACAACTTGGTCATGCCTGACCGAAGCCATGTACCTTGCGCTGCATCGGGGTGGTTGGCAAATGCAAAAACAACTGGGACAACTTCTTTTAGACAAACTGCTGGTGGTTTACAATATTCAGGAAAGTGATTTCAGTCGCCTGTTGGCTTTAATGGAGCAATACCGCGATCGACCGATGGACTTGGCAGATGCAACCCTAGTTTTAGTAGCTGAAAAGACTGGGTATCGGCAAATTCTCACCCTCGATGCGGATTTCCTGTTTTATCGGATTCAAAACCAAGGAAGCTTTGATATCATTCAAGTGTAGTGATGGAAAATCTGCTTTCAACGGCCTATATCTCCACCGATAGAAAATGTTCCCCTTTAAAACTGTCCCTTGAATTCCTCTCTATCTTTTGCTACGAGGAAACTTTGTTGGGGGATACCGATGTGAATTCCCTTCTCCTCAAAAGCAATTTTTAGACGACGACGATACTCTCTTTCTATGTCCCATTGCCGTAATCTTTTGACGACAATTCTGAGCATAATTTCCATTCCCGTGTGAGAAACCCGACTGACACCAGCAACCTGCACAGGATTGATGATATCTTCTTGCCATTGTGGATCTACAGCCATATTTTCAGCGACGGCTGCCATTAAAGCGATCGCCAGATCTGGCTCGGTCTGATAGGCGACTTCAATGGTAAAATTGACCCGCGCCCAATCTTTACTGAGGTTGTGTGCGCTAATAATTTGGTTATGGGCAATAGTGATTAAACGTCCATCGGCAGCCCGCAATTGAGTCGCTCGCAAACTCATATTTTCCACCAAACCGATAAACTCCTGAAACTGGATCATATCACCGACAGTGTATTGGTCTTCAAAGATAATTAGAAAACCGTTAATCCAATCTTTTAAAAGATCCTGAAAGGCAAAGGTGAGCAATGCTCCCACTAAACCGGCTCCCGTGAGTAAAAAGGCGAAAGAAAGGCCCATCCAACTCAAAAAAACCAAAATTCCCAGAAAAATAGCGATAAATGTGATAATTTGTCGCCAAACTTCTAATAAAGTGGGAGCGCGCAGAATCCTCCTTTCCAAATTTTCGGAAAAAACCGCTCCTTCCTCTACCCACTCCCGTAGCCGAGAATTAACGTAGAGATTAATCATATTGCTCACTGATGTCAGCAGCAACCAGATAATAAAAATCCGTAAAGGAATACGAATTATTCCGCGTCCTTCTAGCCTAGTTTCAGGAAATACATACAAAATCGCCGCTATTCCGCCAAACCAAAGCAGTATCAGTCCAATAAGAGCCAGTCTTTTCCAGAGAATATTTAGCGTCAGTTGTCGCTGAATATCAGCCTGTTGACGGAAATTAGAGGAATCTTCTAGAGAGGCTAAAATCGGTTCTTGGGAGCGATCTTTTCTGGGGGGGGAATTTATAGGTAAATTTCGATCGGATTGACTTTTAGCCTGTTTTTTGAGGAGATTGAAGCGATTTCTTAGGTGTTTCTGCCACCAAATTGATACCCAGCTTAAGAAAGTTAGCCCCAAAATAATTATAGTGGCAGTCATTACCTGTTGCCGACGAGGGGCGGGCTGACGTTCTTGCCAAGCTTGGATCAAAGCTGTTTGGATGATTTTAACCCATCTGTCCGCTAAATCGCCAACAGAAGAAGAATCGATCAGGGCATCAACTTCTGTCACTGTCAGAATTACCTGTTGCGGTAAATTCTGGTTATCCTTGGCCACAATCACGGTTAAATTATTGAGAGTCGCCGTACTTACTTGCAGGGTTGTCGGATCGAAACCCCGATTGATAATATTATTTAAACCTCTTTCAATGCGGCTAGCCCGTCTTTCTACCGGGGAGAGTTCCCGGGCCTCAGAAGCGGTAAAATCTTGGGAGGCAATCTGAAATAAGGCAAATCCATCTAGATGCACGGAAGCATATTCTATATCCCCGGCTACAAAAATCCTTGTCCCCGTGGGAGATGCAAATGGAACCAGAAAATTTTGGCCTAGGGATGGCAGGGAGTTAAGAACAAATATACTAACCAAAAGGCAACTCGCCAATCCTTGAAGGATTAGATTGAAAATTTTTCTCCGTTGCCGTCGTCCCATTGCCTAAGTTTCCTTTTTGATTAACAATGATCTTTACCCGCTTTCTCAGCTTATAGCAGTTATCTTAATGGTGAGATAGGAAGTTTTCGTTTTGGGGAGTCGGTCGTCTCTCTCCCTTCTCCCCTCTCCCCAACCCCAACCCCTCACTGATAACTGATAACTGATTACTGATAACTGAAATCCCCAACACCTTACTTAACTTCTCATGTCCAATATTTCCCCACAGTGGCGCGAGGAAATTACCTCTTTACCCCCTTGGTTACGGCGTTCGCTCGGCAAATCTAGCGAAATTTCCACGGTTCAGCGCATTATCAAACAAAGGAACATTCATACTATCTGCGAGGAGGGTCGCTGTCCCAATCGCGGCGAATGTTATGCCCAAGGTACGGCGACTTTTTTGTTGATGGGTCCCACCTGTACCCGGTCCTGTGCTTTTTGTCAAGTGGATAAGGGTCACGCACCCATGCCTCTCGATGTGGAGGAACCGCAAAAAGTGGCAGAAGCGGTGCAATTGTTAAATTTAAGTTACGTTGTCTTGACTTCTGTAGCCAGAGATGATATGGAAGACGGCGGAGCCAGTTGGTTCGTGCGGACGATGACAGCCATTCGCGAACTCAATCCCCACACTTTAATTGAGGTGTTAACCCCGGATTTTGCTGGAGGTAAGGGAAGTCAACAGGAACGGGTGGCGACGGTGGTAGGGGCAAAACCTGCCTGTTACAATCACAATATCGAGACGGTGCGCCGTTTGCAAGGACCGGTTAGACGCGGGGCTAAATACGATCGCTCTTTGGCGGTTTTGCGTTATGTTAAGGAAATCGATCGGTCAATTCCGACGAAATCTGGCTTAATGGTCGGTCACGGTGAGACAAAAGAGGAAATTATCGAGACTTTGGCAGATTTACGCGCGATCAACTGCGATCGAGTTACTATTGGTCAATATATGCGTCCTTCTCTGGAACATTTGCTCGTACAGAAATATTGGACTCCCGCAGAATTTAGCGAGTTGGGAGAAATTGCCCAAAAAATGGGGTTTTCTCAGGTTAGATCTGGCCCCCTAGTCCGCAGTTCCTATCATGCGGGAGAGTAAATCAGTGATCAGTGATCAGTTATCAGTTATCAGATGTAAGTTTTAAGTTAATTTTTGTAAATCTACCAAGTTGGGATTTTTACGGGGAAACTCTCGGCTAAAATTGGACGTTACTTTCGATTTTATCACTCAATCCAAGCCTTTGGGGGGTTCTACCCCCCAAACCCCCCGTTGGGGGCGTGGCGCCGCCCCCAAACCCCCGCGCATTAGTTTTTCGGTGGGATGCTTACACGCAGCTGCTGATACGTCTGTAATAATTTAAGAGTCACTGATAATTGCGGCTCTTCGGTTTGTGTTATGCAATGGACGGGGGTTATAAGGGATGGAACCCTTATATAGAAAGGCATTTAGCGTTTTTTGTCAATTGTTTTTTATCTAGAGCGAACTAATCAATTAAGTCTCTTGCCAGATAAGGATTTAGTCGATTTATGCCCCCCTATCGAACCATAACAAGTAACGAAGAGCCATAATTGCTGATTGTCGGTATTTCTGCAAATGTTAGATGCACCCTTCCTAATTCCTAATTCCTAATTCCCACTTCCCATTTCATAATTCCTAATTCCCACTTCCCATTTCATAATTCCTAATTCATAATTCATAATTCATAATTCCCTGATCAAGATGAATTTAGAAGCAATCATCCTAGAGGAAATTAAACAATCAGTAGCGGGTCGAATTAGCTTCGAGCGCTGGATGGATTTAGCTCTCTATCACCCCGATTATGGCTATTACACCTCTGGAAAAGTAGAAATTGGCTCAAAAGGAGATTTTTTTACTTCCTCGTCCCTAGGGGCAGATTTTGGCCAATTGTTGGCAGAGCAATTTGTCGAGATGGCGGAATTTTTGGGCAATTCGCGAGGATTTACTTTAGTGGAAGTGGGAGCAGGTTCGGGGATTTTAGCGAAGGATATCCTTGATTATTTAAGTCATAGCTATGCTGATTTTTATCAAAATCTCAGTTATATAATTATCGAACAATCTCAGAAACTCAGGGAAAGACAACAGGCAACTTTAGCGGGATATTCCCCGGTATCTTGGCAAAGTTGGCCGGATTTAGCCGATAATTCCCTTGTGGGTTGTGTGTTTAGTAATGAGTTAATCGATGCTTTTCCTGTCCATCGAGTTGTGATCGAGTCGGGAGAATTACGAGAAATTTATCTGGGATTGGGGGAACCTTTTCAGGAGATTATCGGAGATTTATCTACTGACAGAATCAAAGACTATTTTGATTTAGTGGGGATAAATATTCCTTCACCACTTTATCGGGAGGGTTATCAAACTGAGGTAAACTTATTAGCTTTAGACTGGTTAGAAACCGTTAATCGGAAACTCGATCGAGGTTATATCTTAACCATAGATTACGGTTACACTGCCGAAAAATATTATCATCCCCAAAGAAGTCAAGGAACCCTACAATGTTATCGACAACATCAGCGTCATGATCATGCTTATTTGTGGGTGGGAGAACAAGATATTACCACTCATGTGGATTTTACCGCTTTACAACGTCAAGGGGAGAAATTAGGCTTAAAAAATCTCGGTTTTACTCAGCAAGGATTATTTTTAATGGCTTTGGGATTAGGGGATAGATTAAAGGAACTTTCTCAAGGAAAAATCGATATATTAACTATATTTCAGCGCCGAGATGCCTTACATCAATTAATCAATCCCACTGGTTTAGGAGGATTTGGAGTGTTAATTCAGGGGAAAGGAGTAGAAGAAAGAATACTTCAGGGATTAAGTAGGGTTTGCTGAAAAAGCTTTTCCTAGGGGCAGGGTGTGGGGTGTGGGGTGTGGGGTGTGGGGTTTTACGGATTTTGAGGTAGTCAGTTACCTAATTTTCAGGGAAAAAGTACCTGAATTTTCCCCCCGATCACTCCAAAGGTCGGCACTTTTTGAGGGAAAACAAGTCTAAAAGTCTTATCCAACAAGGTTTTTAGATTTATTCAGCAAGCCCTAAGTAGATAACTAAAAAAAAAGGGCTGAATGCTGTTAACTTTCAGCCCCAAGAAATAATTAAGCTCCTACGGATTCTTTAGCCGCATACATTACCTCTAAAGTTATTTCACCAATACTTCGCTCCCGGGCGAATTTTTCGGTATTTCGTTTGACTTTCCCCCGCACAAAACCGGGTATTTTCTGCAATTCTGCCGTCGCTTCCTTATTCCAATTTAGGTCAGAATCTGCCGAAATACCCTTAGTAATTACCTCTTTTGTATCATGACCACCGAATATCTCTAATAGGTGATCTTCCATACCCAAAGTAAAGGAATTATAGACCAAATCGGCGATCTGATTAGTGCCTTCGTAACCTAAGAAAGGTTTATAACCGAGGGGGAAATTTTGGATATGAATAGGTGCGGCAATGACTCCACAGGGAATATCTAAACGTTTGCCCACATGACGTTCCATTTGAGTACCAAATATCGCCGCTGGTTCCAAGCGAGCAATAGCATCTCCTATCGCCCCATTATCATCACTAATTAACACTTCATCGCAATATTCACTCACTTGTTCCCGGAACCAATCCGCATCATACTTGCAATAAGTACCCGCTAAAACCACATGGATTCCCATCTCCCTGGCGAGAATTTTTGTCATAGCGGCTGCGTGGGTATTATCACCAAAAACCACCGCTTTTTTCCCCGTTAAATTCTGACAGTCAATGGAACGAGAAAACCAAGCAGCTTGGGAGATATGCAGAGTTTGTTCATTGATAAAATCTTCGTAATCTACTGCTGCACCTTGGGGATTAATTACCTCTTGGATTTTGCGAATACAGCGCGCTGTTTCCACAACTCCCATGGGGGTAATATCAACGTAGGGCATAGCGAATTCACTTTCGAGATATTTGGCTGTCATTAATCCCACTTCTCGATAGGGAACCAGATTAAACCAAGCGCGGGGCAGATTTTTTAAGTTGTCCACCGAGGCAGCTTCGGGAATAATTTCATTAACTTCAATGTCCAAATCTGCCATTAACCGCTTTAATTCTGTACGATCATGTTGGTTATGGAAACCGAGGGTGGTAATACCGATAATATTAACCGAAGGTTTAGGGGTTTTCTCCGAGATAATTTCCCCTTTTCTTTGGGCCTTATCGAGATAATATTTGATAATTTGATAGAGGGTTTTATCGGCCGCTTGTAGTTCATTATAGCGATAGTGGTTAACATCGGCCAGCAGCACATCCCCCTCGGCATCCTGTCGCGCTCTTTCGACAAAGTTTTGTAAATCCTCTTGGAGAATGCTGGAGGTGCAGGTGGGGGTTAAAACGATTAAATCGGGACTTTCTTCGCGATCTTTGCGAACAATATTATCGACGACTTTTTCTTGGGAACCCCGGGCTAAAACATTACGATCGACAATACTAGCAGTGACGGGGGTAAAATTACGCTCCCTTTCCAACATCGAGCGCATGACGTTAAAATAATCGTCTCCCAGAGGAGCGTGCATGATAGCATGAACATTTTTAAAGGAACTGGCGATCCTTAACGTGCCAATATGAGCGGGACCCGCATACATCCAATAGGCCAATTTCATAGAGGGTTCTCCTACAGTCAGACTTTTTTGATTGTCTCAGACTTTACCGATTTAGGAGTGAACGCTTAACGGAAGATTACAAAAAGTCCCCATGCAGATTAAGTATCTTTTTGGGGAAAAATGACACAAATATTAATATTAACTTTTTTAACAATTTATGTCATTAGGGCAAAAATTTCTTTACCGACCGCTTGGTAACAAAGCCAACCGAAATTAGACCGGGGGTCGGGATAATCTTTGACGACGACTCCCTTTTCGGCCGCTCGTTCAAAAGCAACTAAACGGGGAATTTCTCGCTTAAATACGGGTAATTTTGCTTCTTCTAGAGCTTTCCGAGCTTCTCGTCCTGTTTTTGTCCGTGAATCCACTTGGGTTAAAAGAACTCGATAATTATCGGTCATCTTGGAGAGCAATTCTACCGCTTTAATCGTGACATCGATATCGAGATGATTGGGAGTGGTGGGTAGGATTAATAAATCGCTGCCCTGAGCTAAATCTTTTAACTCGTCTGGCTCCGGCCGGGCTTGGGTATCGACGATAATATGAGTGTATTGTTTCACCAGTCCCGTCGCTCCAGCTTGGGACGCTACCATAAAAGGAAGGGTGTCTTCCCGGGACCAATGGAGAGCCGAACGATTTTTATCCGCATCGATCAATAAGGTGGGCGCTTTTTCCTGAAAATAGGCGGCCAGATGAATCGATGTGGTGGTTTTCCCGACCCCTCCCTTCAGTGCTACGACGGAAATAATCATGAACGGCTCGATCGAATAAATGGGTATTTTCTAGTGTACTCCCAGACGGACTGAAAACCGTCTAAGTTTCCCCCCAGAAAAGCTATCGGTCAGAATTGTCGATTTTTGAGCGTGGCTCTCTCGACATTATGCTCTCCCGATCGATCACTTTTTCCGCTCACCAAAAGTACGGGAGAGTCTTCAATGTTGAACCAATTCTTAGCAATAGCGATCGCTTTCATGATTGGGTTAACTGGTGAATTAGTCCTCTCTTTACCCGCTACTCGTTTATCCGCTCGAGAAATCTCTCAACAATTACAGACTATCCCGGGTTGGCAGTTACGAGATCAACGGATTGAAAAAACTTTGAAATTTAACAATTTTATCGAAGCGATCGCTTTTGTTAATCGCTTAGTTACTCCAGCTGAATTCCTAGGTCATCATCCTGATATTACCATCAATTACAATCGCGTTACTCTTTCCCTCACTACCCATGACGTGGGAGGTTTAAGTAACTTAGATTTTGATTTAGCTCAACAAATCGAGTGCCTGATTCCCTAGTTTTAAATCAGCTTTAACCCACACATCTATTATCTTGGCGAATATCCCAACTACCATCAACACGGAATAAAAATAAACAGCGTTTGTCGGGTGTACCGGAAGCAACTAAAGTAATTCTGCCTAACTGTCCCCAAGAACCCCCTAACCCCCCCTTTGTATCGGCCCAACTAGCGCGATAAATTGTCCCTTGATTACCGACAGGTCCACTAACTCGGCGTAGGGTAGAATTATTAGTATCGATGCTAACACCACGAGTGATGGGAGTCCAATCGGTGACATTTTCACATTCGTCTCCTTGTACTTTTGCCACTTTAATCTGTTCAGTTTCACTTTCTGCCATGCACAAAGATAGGGGATGAAAACCTTCTCCTGTGGCTTGATAACGGGTATTTTTCCACTGTTGTGATATTTCAAAGGTGGCGATATTTAAGCGAATCCAAGCCATTAAACGATGATAAACAGAAAGGGCAAGAGTTAAGAGAATTCCTAATAAAATTAGGGTAACTAACATCTCGACTTGAGTTAAGCCAGAGGTGGATTTTTGCCGATTAAAAAGCTGTAAATTGCGAAAAGTATTGGGAGAAAGGTCGAAGATATTCATGAGCCTCATCTTGCCTTTTTATTTTCAATAAATTATGGGATTAGAAAGGAGCAAAAATTAATTTGCGCTAGGATAATCCACATAATTTCTTGCTGTTATTACGGACAAAATTGACGGCGATCGCTTTTTTATCGCTACGGGCAAAAATGAGCTAAATAAAAGCAATTTTCTAATTTTTTTGGTCAATTCAGTTTATTTGCTCTGTTTATATAGCCAAATGTCCCGCTAACGAATAAATCCCAATTGTCGTCTGGCCTCAAATAATCCGATGGCCACACTAACGGAAAGATTTAAACTTCTCACCCCCGGTTCCGCCATGGGAATATAAACCGTGTCATCGCACTTATTTAATAAATCTGCCGGAATACCGTCGGTTTCACTGCCAAAAAGTAGCCAATCTCCGCTTTGATAGCTGTATTCCACATAACTACTGCTGCCGCGCACTGTAAACCCGATCGCCCTTCCGCCGCTCTTTTGTTGATAATCACAGAAGTCATTAATTGTCAAGTGGTACATAAGTTTTACATAAGGCCAATAATCTAAGCCGGCCCGCTTCAGATAGCGATCGCTAATTTCAAAACCCAAGGGACCAACTAAATGCAATTCTGTCCTCGTTGCGGCGCAAGTACGGGCAATATTCCCCGTATTTGGCGGAATTTGCGGATTGATTAAAACCACTCGTAAAATCGCTTCAGTCATCAGTTATCAGTTATCAGTTATCAGTTATCAGTTGACTGTTTACAGCAAAAAACTCCCCACCTCTCAATTGATAATTCATAATTTATAATTTATAATTCCCACTTCCCATCTCCCTTGGGTGAGGACTAACTATACTGGATTCTGCCCCACCCTAGTCAAACTTATTTTAATTTAATTGGGATAACTATCCATACTCAACGGAACTAGATCGCCATAGATCGTCAAACCTAACAACATTGTTTCATTAGCGGGGATTAACTTGCCTGTAAGAGCGCAAATCTCATTTTTTCTAGCTGTAGCGTTAAATACTGCCCTTATATCGGTGGCACAAAACTGAGGTCGATAATCTCCTGATTTTTGCTGAACGAAATTCCATAAGACATCGCGAATGAGTGCTTGATAACCTTGATTGCCGGAAATCTCTTTCAGCTTGTCTTTGAGGACTCTTTCCAGACGAATGCTGGTGACTTCCATCTCGGTAGTGGTGGTGCGTGTGATTGTCCGCATAATTTTTTCTCCCGAATACTAAACCTATTGGTGTTACAAGTGTAGTATAAGCAAGATACCTTTAACAAGCACAACCGGCGAAACCATCACCTCTTTTGCTCTTTTTATTTTTGTCTCATGCCTATTTTTCTCATTTTTGAACTCTCGAAAATTAATTATGTAACAAGTCCACTGTTAATCCAGTGAGAGTCGAGCATAAACAGCGATCATATTGATCAAATAATAACTATTCTTAATATACCCAAACCCCTAGAAAAAATTGTTATTGTTCCTCAGATTGACAATAGATCTAATTGTCTCCCCTGTAGGTCTTTAACCCTGATATTTTCTTGAGAATCTCTGGATAAATCTAAAGCTTTAATCACCTCTTTTGCCACTGCTTTTACCACGGGAATAGCCACAGAATTACCGAACTGTTTATAAGCTTGGACATCGCTGACAACAATCTGAAAACTATCGGGAAATCCCTGTAATCTTGCCCACTCTCTGGGAGTCATTCTGCGGACAAATAATTTATTTACTTCTCCCTTAATGCGAGTAACGGGAGTAAAATTAGTCAGTCTTTGATCGATAACTAAATTTCTTTCTTTTCCCATACCTCCCACCACAATAGCATTAGCGATACCATCGGTAGAAATAATCTCATAACCGAAACCATTACCTTTATGTTGGTGTCTAGCTTTGTGTTTAAACAAAGTTTCTAAATACTGATTAGAGAGATAATATTTAACGCTGACTTCCTTTTCTTCTAGGATATCTTTGAGACAAGTTTCTTGATGGGTTGGTTGAGGATAGGAAAAATGGTAAATATTCAAATCCTCTCGAAAACCGACGATAAAAATTCGGGGACGGTTTTGAGGAACCCCAAAATATCTGGCATTTAAAATCTGGGGACTAGGGACAAAATAATGCAAATCCTTTTCTAGTATATCTAAAATAGTTTTTAAAGTTTTACCTCGATCGTGGTGGACTAAACCCTGGACATTTTCTAAGATAAAAGCTTTCGGTTTCTTTTCGTGTAGTATCCGGGCAACTTCAAAAAATAAGGTTCCGCGTGCATCTTCAAAACCGTGTTTTCTGCCGGCGATACTAAACGCTTGACAGGGAAACCCGCCGCACAGTATATCATGATCGGGGACAGTTTTTGCCTCTAATTTTCTGATGTCTTGATTATCGGGTAAATGACCATAGTTAGCCAAGTAACCCTTTTGGGAGTGAGGATCGATTTCCGAGGAAAAAACGCATTGACAACCGAGATTCTCTAGGGCGATTCTAAATCCTCCTACACCGGCAAATAAATCAATAAAAGTCCACATATTTTATCTATTCTAAGCTTTAGTTTTGATCCCTGAGACGATATTAAACCGGCTATCTTAGATTTTAGTATAAATGCTCGAATCTTTCTCGCCACTTCCCCCCGCAACGCGCACGAAGTGGTCTCCCCACTCCCCTATCTCCCCATCTCCCCTGTCTGCGTAATTTTTTTCTCCCAAATACTAAACAGATTGGTGTTACAAGTGTAGGATAAGAAAGATACCTTTAACAAGCATAACCTAGAAACCATGACCTCTTCTGCTCTTTTTATTTTTACCTCATGCCTATTTTTACCATTTTTGAACCCTCGAAAATTAATTATGCAACAGGTCCACTGTTAATCCAGTGAGAGTCAAGCATAAACAGCGATAGCATTGAGCGAATAATAACTATTCTTGAGTACCTAACAGCATTTTTCTTGATTCATGGCAGGCATACTACTCCCCTCTCCCTTTCTGGGAGAGGGGTTGGGGGTGAGGGTAATTAACTATTTCTGCCATTACTTTAGAAAAATGGTATAAGCAAAATTAATTATACATCTAAGCCGTCAGTGGAACGCTTTTTGCTGTGATCAGTAAACAGTGAACTAAAAACTTAAATCTGATCCCTGATAGCTGTCTCCCGTCTCGGAGTCTCCCGTCTCGACTAGGAAATTAATTTTGCACGACTACTTATAAGTAGCCGACAATAAATTTTCTTTTACCTGTTAGCTGCGGTGAAAAAATGGGAATACTAAGGGATGTAGTGGGTTGTACAGTCTTTACTGGCTCTATTCCATGTCATTAGCAAACAAGAAACTTCAGACCAAGCTGCCTTCCTTTGCCCAAAAGTTAGTGCAATCGGGTTATACTACCCTAGAGGAAATCGAGCGCGTCATGGCTGATGAATTAACTTTACCCTCCCTCTGTGCTGCCAATAATCCTGAGATTCCCTCGGATGTTTTCGGGAGAATCGAAGCGATCGAGCAGTTATTACAGGCTCTCAACCGTGAATTACAGTCACTAAAGCGGGAAATTAGCCTAAATTCGCCCACAGCTTCCCCTGAGAGCGCAAATCCGACTATTCTCGACCAGGAGTTGCCTGATTTGACTAATCCAGTCCTTCCTTCCCGAAACTGGTCATCGGACAAAGAAACGATCTTTTCCGCTGCCCCTGTTTATGAGGAGTTAACCGACCCCGGCGATTGGGAACAGTTAAAACGGCAACTAGACCAGAATCAAGACCTGATCGCCTCCTCGCAAGTCGATACTTCTTTTCCTTCCGTCCTCGATCCTTGGTCCTAGTCGGGTAAAATGCTGGGGAAAAGAATTAAAATTTAACCTGGGCAATATTTGAGGACTAAAAAGTAATGACCACAGAATTAGAAACCAAAAAAGTTACTCCTACTCGCTGTTTGGTTGGTGCGGCAATTTCGGCAGCATTGGGGACAATTCTCTATTATCTCACAGCAGCGATCGGTCATTCTTTTTACTCAAAACCAATGGTTGCTCACAGTCCGATCGCCTTGAGAATTGGCAGCGCTGTCCGCACTTTAGTTTTTGGTTTAGCTTCTCTAGGAACCTTTATTTTTGCTTTTGTCACCATTGGTTTAATTCTTTTGGCTATCCAATTACTGCTTAAACGCCCTCAACAAACATAAATTATGAATTATGAATTGGAAGTGGGAAAGTGGGAAAGTGGGGAGCTTTTCAGTGATCAGTAAACAGTAAACAGTGAACTGATAACTGATAACTGATTAACGGACATTTTGAGCGGTAAAATCTTCGATGAGTTGTTCTAAAGCGGCCGAGGAGGCGCGGGTAATCAGAAAACATCTAAACTCTTGGCCTTGACTGAGATATTGGGAATAGGCCGCCTGTAAAAAAGGTTTATAGCCGGGGTTTTTGCGAATATACACCTCAAAAAAGGCCAAAGATAGGGAATGGGCGTAACTATCGATCACATAGGGTGCGGGCAGGGTAAGATCGGCTACGGATTCGATCGCTTCGTTAATTCCCGCATCTAGTACCGAAAAATCGACGTGAGCTTGACCTTCAATCAGAGCTAAATATTTATTTTCGGTGTTGAGCAGGGGAAAAGAGCGCACCTGTTCAAAAATAGCGGGGGTAGCGGGATCGTAGGTTCCTGCCGCTACAAAAGTGGGAATTTCGATCTTAGCTAGTCCTTTAGCCCCGAAAATACTCCAATTAAACGGATTAACCGCAAAAATCGCTTTGATTCTCGGATCGCGAAAGTTGTATTCTTCTCGGGGTAAATCCAAAGCACGACACTGGAGCAAGAGGGAGACATTGAGAAAAGCTAATCTTCTTTGGCAGTCCCGTTGTAAATTCTCGAAATCGATCGTCGCTCCACCCACGGCTAAGGCTGTATAACCGCCGAAGGAATGTCCACCAACTCCCACATTATCTACATCTAATTGCCCCTGAAATTCCCTTGCGTTGCGTCTTTGCAATTCATCGATCACAAAAGATATGTCCAATGGACGATTGACAAATTCGTTGCTATCAAAAACCATCCGCGATAAACCGGCGAGCAGATTCTGCACCTGTAGGGTATCACTGCCGGGGTGTTGGGGCATGGCGACGAGATAACCGTAACTAGCCAAGTGTTCCGCTTGTCGGACAAAATCTTCAGGACGAGAAGCTAAACCGTGGGAAAAGACAATAACGGGGGTTTTCTGGGTTAATTGCCCCTTGGGTTTGACAATGATCAGATAAAGTTCCCTCTGACGACGGCTATCGGTTAAATCCAGCCGCATTTGTTCTACTTGTCGCGGTCCCGGTTGTCGGGGGTCGGTCATGGCGGTAAAATTAATTTCACTGGCCTTTTTAGCTTCTTCTAAGGATAATTGCGCCACCTTTTCCGTGAATACTGTGGTCGCTTTCAGGACGATATTGATCGCCCGGGCTAATCTTTGCACTTTTGTCACATCAATCTGCATATTAGTGGGCAGATTACGCAGCAGGCTAAGAATAGTTACCCCTTCCGGTTCAAAAGCTGATTTAACTAGGGCAGAACGCAGGGCAAATTTACCATTAATACCCCCTTGAATGGTGATCAGTTCCCCTAAAAGATTGAGAATATCTTCCCCCATTCTGGTGTTAAAAAAGCGCGAGATCAGGACGGGATTAATTTCTTTACTTGTGGTTAAAGCTTGGCGAAATTCTCTTTGTTGTTCGGGTGTGGTATTACCTAAATATTGTCTTAGATTAGCGTCAATTCTGCCAGTCTCGACAAACTTTTCTAGGGAACTAATTTCTAGGGTACGACTAAAGGGCGGTAAGATAAAAGTGATTCTCTCGGCCGAGAGGACAGGAAAGCTAGTCAGTATCGTTCCCAAGCAACCAAGAGCGATCAAGCGACCAATTTTAGCTAATTGCAACAAGTTTTTCGGCTCCTTTTCTTTCTGCGATCCTATTCCCTCTGGATTATAACAGTAACCTTTCAGTTTTTAACCGTTTTCTTGCTTGACTATCAACAAAAATTATCAATTTGCCACGGTCGATAATCTTGACCTAGAATAAGTACCTAGGCAAAATTAATTACACATATCTCACTACCTCTTGCATGAGTGCATGAGTGCCTATCCTAACCAAGAAATTAATTTTCCACGACTACTTAATAGGCAACAAGTCTCGAAAATTTCCATCTTGCCGATTTCAAGCTACCTAACCGATCACCGGTCGTGATTTCAGGGTAAAAATGCCAAAGTTGCCACTACTTTCACCCCAAATTCTTCCTCAAAAACGGGTTTTTTATAGTCTAAACTCCACAATTCTAAAGCACAATCATCTTCAGCATTATTGGGAAAAAGATGCAGATGTAGGGTTCTATATTCAGGATCATACTTACATTCAATCTTTTTAATCGCTCCTATTTGTCGCCGATCTAAAGCTACAGCCAAGCGCAGTATAGCACTTAAATGTCTGACCATATACTGATAGTATTCAGTTAATTTCATAAAATCATCGTGCCTTTTCTTCGGCTTACTTTTACGGTGATAACGAGCGATATTAGCGATAACTTCTAACTCTATTTCCGTATAGCCCAACAGTTCACCATTGCGAATTAAATAATAGGAATGTTTATGATGGGCAGCATGACTAACATATAAACCACTATTATGCAGTATAGCCGCCGCCCATAATAAATCTTTAGCTTCCTGATTCCAAGAATGTAATTGTGCTTGAGTTTGCTCGAACAAAGACAGGGAAAATGCCGCTATTCTCTCAGCAGATTCTAAATTAACTTGATACTTTTTCGCTATTTTCAAGACACTGCGCTGACGGATTTCACTCTGATAAAGTAACCGATTATCAATTAACCCGTGGGTCAGCATCCAATCGACGATTACCCCTTCTCGCAAGGCCCTTTCACAGAGAACTAACTTATCAACATCTAACATGGTCATCGCTTCCAAAAGCACGATCGAACCGGCTAGAATTATCTCGGCCCGTTTATCGGACATCCCCAGAATTGCCAGTCTTTGGTGATAGTCCAAAGTGGCGAAACGTTTGACCAATTCTTTGACATCTTTGCGGGTTAATTGATAGCCATTTAAAGGATTGGGAATTTCCCCCAATTTCTCCAAAGCATGGATAGTCATCAAAGTTTCGATCGTCCCAGAAGTTCCCACTAAACGCGGCACTTCTCCCAGCTGTAAATGATGTTTAATTTCCGACCCTGCCCGCTCTAACATTCCGCGGGTGTATGCCCTTAAATAGGCTAATTCTGTGGGACTAATGGGATCGGTGGTGATCAAATCTTGGGTCAAACGCACAGCCCCGATTTTGGTACTACTAAGAAAGCGAATTTCTTGACTATCAGCTAAGATTAATTCTGTGGAACCACCACCGATATCGATAATAATATGGGCTTGATTTTGGAAATCCATTCCCGAGACGACACCGAGATAAATCCGGCGCGCTTCCTCCTGTCCGGAGATGAGATTTACAGAAATACCGACTTCTTTCTCGATTAAAGCCAAAAATTCGTCACCGTTGGCCGCTTCCCGGGTGGCGCTAGTGGCAACGGCAATAATCTGATCCGCCTGGAGACTAATAGCCAGATCGTGACAGCGTTTTAAAGCGGCGATCGCTCTTTCCATGGCCACTAGGGTTAATTTACCGGTTTTCCTATCTCGATCGCCCAGACGGACTGTATCCTTTTCTCTGGCAATAATCGTAAAAGCAGGTAAAGACGGTTCAATTGCCACTACTACCATGTGAACCGAATTCGTACCAATATCGATCGCCGCTAGGATTTGGACATCGGAGGCTTTTGCCTGGGGCGCTAGTCCCCGATTGGGTATAACTTGATTAGAAATATTCACCATCGCTTATCAGTGATCAGTTACCAGTCGGGGGATAGGGGTTAGGGAAAAGGGCAAATAACCTTATTTGGCATCGGGATGTAACTCCGCCGTCTCTGACACCCGATCGATCGGGGTTGGTCTTATTATCCCTCTAATTGCCCGCCTCGGCGCCGCAATTTTAGCTTTGTATAGCAGTTATCTTATTCGTCAATATACAATTTTCGCTGCTCCAGGGCCAATTGCCGGAATTCCCCCTCCCCAAATTCTCCCTCCCTGGGACGGCGCTCTCGATCGCACTCGACTAAATAGATATAATCACAATCAACCCCTTCTAAATTGGTATTTTCGGCGATTTTCCAAGCTTCGATACAAGCACCCGTCAAGGTGGCTCCCTGTAAATTGGCTCTCATCACGTTACTATGGGCTAAATTTGCCCCTTCTAGATTAGCGTAGGCTAAATTTGCCTCGCTGAAATTTGCCCTAGTCAGGTTGGCATTTTTGAAGTTAAACCCGTAAAGATTCAGTCCGCGAAAATTATAGCCAATATAAGCTTTATTTTCCCCTTGACCAGTAACCAGAAGATTTCTCATCGCAACTTCGTCCAGAATTGTCTTTTCCCAGCGCGCTCGCTCGATGCCCGATACCAGATAAAATCGAGTTCTAGTTAAATCTTTTGCCCTTAAATCAGTGGCTTTTAACTGCGCTCCCGTGAAATCGGCTTCTTGCAGATTTGCCCCGCAAAAATTTGTACCTTTACTGGCTAAAAAAGCAATTGCCATGAATTTAGTGATCGTTTCTCTCGATTCTTCCAGGGATAACCAGGCTAGATAAGCGGTGAATAAAGTAACACAAACCCCAACAATCAAAGCTATAGAAAAAATTACATTTATCACGCCTATCCCTGCTAATGCTCCTTGAAAAGCTAGTATAATTACTATCAATAAAGTTAAAATTAAGCTGATAAAAATTGCTAGGATAAAACTTATTTTTTGGCCAGAAATCAAGGATAAAACTAAGGGCAATCCCCCAACTCGTTGACGATAAAATATTCCGTAAATTAGAGATAAAATCGTGATTATTACCGCACCAATGATTTTAAATTCGGTTACATCTGTCACCAGCATTAAAGCTAGATAATAACCGGCTAATCCCCACAGACAGCCGCAGATAGCCGCTATTAACCAAGAAATTAAAATTAATTGTAGCCGACCGCGCTTTAGTAATCCTGCCCTAGCCTCAGTAAATTTAGTTCCCTCTAAAATAGCCCCTTGAAAATTAGTGCCACGCAGATCCGCTTTACTAAAATTAGCCCCCGATAAATTCTTTCCTTGAAAACACTGTCCTTTTAATTTTACTCCTGTAAAATTGCGTTTCCCTTTGGCATATAAATCCAGTACCTCACTTGCTCTCATAGAAATTACAGAGTTCTGTTTTTGGCTTGATTGATTAATGTAATTCATAAGCTGTTAAGTATTTAAATTGCTTGTTGAGATCAGGCAAGATGCAACAGGCAAGAGGCAACAGTAAAGGGATTGAGGGAGATTTAGCTAATCTAAGGATGGGCGTTTAAAATGCCTCTTAGCTTAACAACTATTATCTTTTTAAAATTAGCTTTGGTTATTTTTGTAATTTATTAATTAAAAATAATGATGATGATAATTTTAGGGAGAATAATGGGATTGATAGAGATAATAGGATTTCATTTACAGGAATCATACTAAATCCTGTTTAAAAGGTATAGGAGAGTACCGGAGCGCCAGAGCAGGGAGAAACAATTCATAACTTGGGAGTTAATCACACTATTAACAACGGATTTGGTATGACCAGCAATTTAAGGAAAGATGCTCGCCTCAAATTAACCCAATTATATCCGTCAATTTTAACTGGACAGACCCCTGGGGATGAGGGACTTTTTTAGGGGCAATCCACGGCAAAAACAGCCCCTAAAACTGATTATTGACCCGGACTTGGTGCTTCTATCGGGGACTCTGGGGAAAGGGGAGTCGATTCAACTATTGGCGGTGGGGCCGGAGGTTGGAGAATATTGCGCCAGCCTCGTATTTGGGAGCGAGCCGAACTGTAAGCGGTACTTTCCGGGGATACGGATTCAGCAAGGCGAATAGCTTCCAGATAACTGCCATTATTAGCTAGGTCCGTGGCTAAAGACAAAAGCTGATAACTCCAACGTTCCAGCAATTCAGTCCGTTGCACACCCGCATCGGTTTTAGTGGAAATATTGGTAACTAAAGCAATCGCCTGGGTTAAACCTTCTGCGGTTCCCGTCGCCGCTAATTGATTAGCCTGTTGGAGATTTTGACGGGCCCGCAACTCTCGGCGCCAACGACGGATATTTTGGGAAGCTTCCGAGGAAAGAGTGCGACCGGGGGGAATTTGATTGGCAGTTTCGATCGCTGTGCTATAGTCTTTGAGATTGGCCAAAGCTTGAGCCTGATCTAAAATGGGTTGATCCTCCATGCGTTCAATCCGCACTTGCCAGTCGCGAATTTCCCTTTGGGCATCTCGGTATAAGGCCCGATTCTTAGCGATTGCCCGCGCCTGAATAATAGCGTTACTGAGGGAATTAATATCGCCGGGGAGAGCGATTTCCTGCGCCCGTTCTAAAATCGGCCGGTCTTCAATCACTTGTATTTGACGATTCCAAGAGGCAATTTCCTGCTGTGCTTGCGACCAGAGGGGGTTATTACGGGGAACCTCGCCCGCTTTCGCGATAGCGGTGCTATACTGCTCGATCGTACCTGCTTGTGCTAAATCTCTAGCCTCGGACAGTATTCTTAGATCCTGTACCTGTAACTGCCAGCGCTCCCTCATAGCTAGGGCCGTTTGATGGAGAGGTCGAGAAGCGTCGATTTGTTCTAGTCCCAGTATGCCAGCTTCCAATCCCTCCACCGTGCCGGCTTCCGCATCTAAGGCCGCTGCGGACAAGAGGGACCAATCGGTGACATCTTCTTTAATTTTGAGGTCTTTGGGGGTTTGGTTAGCCAAATCCCGGAGAGCTTGCCATTGCTTCCGCTCAATTAATCTTTCGGCGTATTCTTGCAGTTTATCCTCGGTTTTCCCGATTAATTTTTGTGCCTCCTGATAGGCATAACTGCTGGCTTGAATTTTTCTAGCTTCTTCGATGACTTTGAACCAATTGTCGAGACCGCCCCGGCCAAAGAGATTAAAGGCATTATCTAATTTACTGCTATCTTCCCGGGCGACGGTAATTTTAGCGAGCGCTTCATTATATTTAACCGTTGCCCAATATTCGTTATTTAAGTTCAATAAATCCACCGCTAGACGGAAAGATTGATTCCAGTTGGAAGCGCGGAGATTTTCCTCTAGTTTGCTTAAGATATCGTTGCCTTCCGTCCAAGTTCCTTGCCACTTAGCGATTCTTTCTTCAATAATTGCCGCTACTGCCATATTATTGGGGATTTGACGAGCTTTAGTGATCGCTTGCTGTAAATTTCCCGCTTGATAGTCTTTTTCAGCCAAATTCAGGATATCTCGCGCCCATTCTTCCACCTGTTGATTAACTTGCGATCGCAAGGGATGGTCATCGGGTAAAGCTTCCACTAGGGCAATTGCTTCGAGTAAACCTGCCACGGTGCGACTATCGGCGGAAAGTTGAGCGCAGTAGAGACGCAGGGAGGCAGAAGCGATAGGCCAGAAGATTTTTGGGCAATTGGGCGACTTCTGCATATTTAATAACTGCCAAGTGGCGAGAAAGCCAACACCGCCAAAGACCACCACAAATAAAGCCGCCCAAACTTTCCAAGTGAAACGATGCTGGTATCGGTACCAAAAGAGAAAAAGAAAAGACTTAGTTTTTTCTGGCCAACGAGTCAGGGAGTCAATCGATTCTCGTTTGACTAGATTTTCGGTTAATTCTTTTCCTTTAGACATTCACTACTCCCCGGCAGATATTTTAGATAGATTTTACCCTAATGGCGCTCATTGCCCAACTTCTCAGCAAGATTCAGCTTGTAGAGACTCGACTAATTCGATTAATTGTCTCTCGTTGGCATTATACACTTCCCGACAAAACTCACAGATGGCTTCCGCTTGTTTATCCTTTTCGATGATGTCTTTTAATTCATCGACCCCGAGGAATTTTAAAGCTCCTAAGGCCCGTTCAAAAGAACAATCACAATCAAAACGCAGCATCTGCACAGCCGGAAAAATTTCTAGACCCATATCTCCGAGAAGTTCCTGAAAAATATCTTCTAGTCCTTTTCCTGCCCGTAAAAGGGGCGTAAATCCCGTTAATTTTCGCAATCTCGACTCTAAACGAGCCACCAAGACCTCATCCCGGGACGCTTCTTTAGAGAGAACTTGTAATAAAATTCCCCCGGCTGCCGTTACTCCTGTGGTCGTACCGACAAAAACCCCCACTTGCAAAGCGGAGGGAATTTGTTCCGATTGGTCCAGGTAGTAGGCGATATCTTCCCCCACTTCCCCAGAAACTATCTCGACGATGCTTTCTTGAAGTTCATTTCTCCCCTCGCCTTTTTCTTCCCGTAAGACTCGCACATAACCCTTGTCACCCACGGCGCGACCCACATCTAATTTACCCTGAGCATTGGGGAGTAATTCCACCTGGGGATAGTCCACATAACCCCGCACCGTGCCATCGAGTCCCGCATCAACTAAAACACCGCCTAGGGGACCATCGCCTTTAATGCGAATATTGACCCTAGAACCGGGTTTTTTTAAACTGGAAGCCAAGAGCAAAGCCGATGCCATCGTGCGACCGAGAGCAGCGGTGGCTACGTTAGATAATTTATGTCTTTGGCGGGCTTCTTCGGTTAAACGAGTGGTAATCACTCCTACTACTCTAATTCCGCCATCGGCGGCCGTGGCGCGGATTAATTTATCTGCCATACTACTTACTGTTATCCTTGGAAAACGCTGTCCCGATTTTTAGTTATTCTTTAACTAACTTAACAAAAATTATCAGACAACAATATGTTCGGCAATTTTCAACAAAGTCAGCTGCGTATCGAAATCTCGGCCAGTGAACAGGCTATCCGGGATAGTTTGCTCAAAACTGCTCATCTCCGTCAATGGCTGTGGCCGCAAATGCTCTCGCCCAATCTACCCGATAAATTAGAGGAAGGCTTGACTTTTACCTCTTGGTTAGGTTTAATTCCCATACAACATCAGGTTTTATTGGCCAATGACCAGTGTTTACGCTTGCTTTTGAGTCAAGGTATCGATGGCTATCACGAATGGTATTGGGGCGATGGTTGGTTACAATCGCGGTTAGAAGGCATTTCCCTCCTTCCCCTCAATCTCGGTCAAACTCTCAGTTTATTGAAATTACGACTATTTTTGAGCAATCAAAAGTTAGAAGTGCGGGATTTAGGAGTGGCTAGTAGGTAAATCGCACTTTAAAAACCCAATTATCGATTGTTTCTCCCCGCTGCTCACTCTCCTACACCGGGAGAGTGGCTGCACTATGCCAGTCCGAGACCAATGACAGGGCAAGAACGGGGGTCTTCCCCCGACATTTGAGATAAAATCGATCTAGTTAAAAATTTAATTCCGAAACTATGTTCGACGCACTGGCCGACCGCTTAGAAGACGCATGGAAAAAATTACGAGGTCAAGATAAAATCTCCTCGGCCAATATACAAGAAACCCTCAAAGAAGTCCGGCGGGCTTTATTAGAAGCAGATGTTAACCTACAGGTGGTCAAGGGATTTATTGCTGAGGTCGAGAAACAAGCCCTCGGCGCTGAAGTGATTTCCGGAGTCAATCCCGGTCAGCAATTTATCAAAATTGTCTATGATGAATTAGTTAAAATTATGGGGGAAAGTAACGTCCCCCTAGCTCAGGCCGATAAACCCCCCACCGTAATTTTAATGGCCGGGTTGCAAGGGACAGGAAAAACCACCGCCACCGCCAAATTAGCCCTATATCTCCGCAAACAGTCCAAAAGCTGCCTGATGGTGGCCACCGATGTTTACCGTCCGGCGGCCATTGACCAATTAATCACCCTCGGTAAACAGATAAATGTTCCCGTCTTCGAGATGGGTTCTCAGGCTAATCCCGTCGATATCGCCCGTCAAGGTGTGGAAAAAGCCAAAGAATTGGGCGTAGATACGGTTATCATCGACACCGCCGGTCGTTTGCAGATAGACACCCAGATGATGGGCGAACTAGCACAAATCAAGAAAATTGTCAAGCCCGACGACACTTTATTAGTGGTGGATGCCATGACCGGTCAGGAAGCGGCCAGTCTTACCAACACTTTTCACCAACAAATCGGCATCACGGGGGCAATTCTCACCAAACTTGATGGCGATACTCGCGGTGGTGCGGCCTTATCAGTGCGGCAAATATCGGGACAACCGATTAAATTTGTTGGGGTTGGCGAAAAAGTAGAAGCTTTAGAGCCATTTTATCCCGATCGCCTTGCCAGTCGCATCCTCAATATGGGTGATGTCCTGACGCTAGTGGAAAAAGCTCAGGAACAGTTAGACCTAGAAGACGCGGCCAAAATGCAGGCCAAGATTTTAGAGGCTAAGTTTGATTTTAATGACTTCCTCAAACAGATGCGGCTGTTAAAAAATATGGGTTCCCTGGGGGGAGTCTTGAAGTTAATCCCCGGTCTAGGCAAACTGAGCGGGACAGACATCGAAAAGGGCGAAAAAGAGTTAAAACGCACGGAAGCGATGATTAATTCCATGACCACGGAGGAACGCGCTAACCCCGATTTATTGGCTAAGTCTCCTAATCGTCGTCGTCGCATTGCCAAAGGTTCGGGACATCCGGAAACAGAAGTTACCAAACTAATTACTAATTTCACCAGAATGCGATCGATGATGCAACAGATGGGACGGGGACAAATGCCCGCTATGCCGGGGATGCCCGGGATGGGTGGCGGAATGTTTGGGGGTGGCAATCAACCGGGGTTCCGCGGTCAAGGTGGCAGCCCGAAAAAACCGAAGAAAATCAAGAAAAAGAAAGGTTTTGGCGATTTATAGAGGCTAAAAATGTTGAAATCCAGAGCTTAAACTGAGGTTTCTACCATCGGCTAATTTTATCTCTCTCCCGGGGACAATTTGACCGATTATCGCCCCCTCTTCCCCCACTTTCTCCAACAATTCTCTGGCACTGTCCGGGGGTAAACACAAAACTAACTCAAAGTCTTCACCGCCGTATAAAGCCCATTCTAGAGCTTTTTCGGCTCCTACATATTCTTTCAGGGTTGGATGCAGGGGAATCCTCTCGATTTCAGCACCAACCCCACTACAGCGACAAATTTGCATGATGGCATCTGCTAACCCGTCACTGCTATCCATGCCCGCGATGGGAAATTGCTTGACAATTTTTTGTAAATGTGGTATGCAATCGAGTCTCGGTCGCGGCCGTTGATGAGCTTGGATTAATCGCTTTTTTTGGGAGGAATTTAAATTCCTCCCGGTTTCAGGGTGAAAGAGTAACTCTAATCCAGCCCGCGATAAACCGTGATAACCAGTAATAACGATACTATCGCCAACTTTTGCGTTAAAACGTCTAGTTTCTTCATTTTTTGCCACTTGTCCCAGGGCGGTGATGCTGATGTTAATCTCCGTGGCCCGACAGACATCGCCACCAACGATCGCCGTCTGATATACTTGCAGACAAGAGCTAAGACCCCGATAGAGTCCTTCTAGCCAATCGATGGCTAGATCGGGAGTTAAAGCCAATCCTACCGTAATTCCCAGGGGTTCTGCCCCCATAGCCGCTAAATCGGATAAATTAGCCGCCGCCGCTCGCCAGCCCACATCTTCGGGAGAGGTGGTAAGATCGCTAAAGTGGACGTTATTAACTAAAACATCAGTGGTGACGACGAGAGAGTAACCCTCTTTGATCGATAAAATCGCCCCATCATCACCGATAATCTCCGCAGGACAATATTTTTGCAGAATCGGTAGCAATCCCTGTTCACCCAAGTCTTTAACGGTTAAATTCATAATTTCTGGGAATTGAACGATGCAGCTTCTAAAAAGTCTTTAGTTAGGGCTGGCTGAATAATGGTAAAACCCTTTTAAAATAAGGATTTTGACCTGTTAAAATCCGATATTAGTCCAAGAAAATAGGATTGAGACCTTCAAAAACCTTGCATTATTTTCTTGTAGTACAAAAACTGATACAAAAAAGCAGGGCAACAAGGACTGAAACTCCTGACTGACTGGAAAATAGAAGCTGAAATAAGGCAAATTCGTCAATCATACTAAATCCCTTGAGTATAGGCCACATATCAGGAGAGGCACTCCTGCAAGGGGAGTGACTCTTAAATTATTACAGATGCGTCAGCGGCTGCGTGTAAGCATCCCACCGAAAAACTAATGCGCTCCGGGGTTTGGGGGCGGCGCCACGCCCCCAACGGGGGGTTTGGGGGGTAGAACCCCCCAAAAGCTTGGATTGAGTGGTAAAATCGGAAGTAATACGGCCATCCGTTGAGTATAGGCTACATATCAGGAGAGGCACTCATGCCAAACGGAGAATAAATAATCAGTTTTTAATAACCAGATCTGGTATGACCAGATGAAAATCGGTAAAACCCTAAACCCTACACCCCACGAAAAACTTTTTGCCGCAGACCCTAGTTAAGAGGATTGGCGCTGATTTTTTCGTAGGCGCGATCGATAATTCCCCGACCGCGTAAAAAGCCGGTATTAGCTCCCGGACAAAGATAGGAGAGGGTTTCCGGGCTAAAACGGTCTAAAATGGACTTTTGCGATCGCAATTGCCGCGGCCAGTGGAAAGTTTTCGCTGTCTGTAGGGGTTGCGGTTGACCCTTGGTGTCGGGGAGAAGATGACGACCGGTAAATAAAACCCCCCCGTGACGTTGCCAGTAGAGACAGGAGGAACCGGGAGAATGGCCTGGAGTCCAAAAAGCGCTACAAGTGGGAGATAACTGGATTTGCTGCTGAAAAACGGTAATTTGACGGTGAGGAAGCAGATAAGCTTCCTGTTCCTGGAGAATAATCTCACAATTAAGCAAAGTTTGCAGAGAATCGCCCTGTTTCCCCTGACCCCCGCGATGGGTAAAAAATAGGTAACGGACTCCTTTTTCTCGCAGAAAATCCCGCTCGCTCTCCTCGCAACTAGGACAATCCACCAGAATATTACCAGTATTTTCTACAATAAGATAAGAGGTTCCCCCTAGGGTTTCCCGATTAGGCGAGAAAGCGTATAAACCTTCTAGAATTAATCGAGGGGGTTTTGTGGTTTTGCTAACCTCTAAAGGAGACGATTCGGTTTCCGATCGCATGGTTTGCCTATCCAAATCACAATCAATGCGGTTTATAACTTAGCACAATCGTTGACCGGGCCGGCTGAAATTAGCCGCCTTTTACTCAAGAGAAAAGAGCCGATATGGAAATGTGGTTGTTATTAGGGATTCTGGGCGGTTTCACCTATTTTATCGTCAAGCGTAGCGTGGCCAAAATCACGACAACACCAATTTGGTTAATTTGGTTTGTCCTGATGACTCCGGCTCTAATTTGGACGGGCTGGATGTTAATCTATGGAGAGGATACCCCCATGCCGGCATTTTTGCTGATCGGTCCTTTTGTGATCTGTCCTTTTTTGTATTGGTGGTTAGTACAGAAGGGACGGGTTACTCCCCAAGAAAGTCCCCCATCACCACCGGAAACAGCGAATTTAGTCCTAGAAAATCTTGATAATCCTGCGGCTAAAAATAATTTAAAACCGATCACTGCCGAAGAGGAAAAATCCCTACGAGATTGTTTTCCTTGGGGGATTTATTATCTGCAAAATATCGATTATCGTCCCCAGGCAATTCTCTGTCGGGGCAAATTGCGAGCGGTTCCCGAAGAAGCTTATCAAGTGATTAAAAACAATGTGGAAAAGGTTTTTGGGGATCGCTTTTTATTGCTTTTCCAAGAAAGTTTTCAGGGACAACCTTTTTTCGCTCTTGTGGCTAATCCCTGGCAGCAAAAAACAGAAACTATAGAAACTGAAAAAATTACTCGCCCCTTTCTTGCCCTGGGTTTATTGTTATTAACTCTCTTAACTACCACAGTCATCGGTGTAGGATTAAGTGGCATTACCTCTCAACAATTAGAAAATAATTCTAGTTTATTATTGCAAGGTTTCCCCTACAGTTTAGGCTTAATTGCTATTTTAGGACTGCACGAATTTAGCCATTATTTGACAGCAGTTAAATATAAAATTAAAACTACCTTGCCCTATTTTATCCCCATTCCTTTCTTCCTAGGCACCTTCGGGGCTTTTATTCAAATGCGATCCCCAGTCCCCACCCGCAAAGCTTTATTTGATGTGGCAGTGGCCGGTCCTTTGGGGGGTATAATTATCGCTATTCCTCTACTGTTTTGGGGATTGTCCCTCTCGGAAATAGTTCCCCTAACTAATCAAAGCAGTTTATTAAATTTTCAGGCCTTAAATCCGCAGTTTTCTTTGCTCTTGTCTATCGTAGCTAAACTAGCCCTCGGCAGTAATTTAATCGCCGGAAAAGCGATCCATTTACATCCTTTAGCGGTAGCTGGTTATGTGGGAATTATCGTTACAGCCCTCAATTTAATGCCCGTGGGTCAATTGGATGGTGGTCATATTGTTCACGCCATGTATGGGCAGAAAACCGCCATAATTATCGGTCAATTAACTCGATTATTCATGTTTATTTTAGCCCTAGTGCAGCCAGATTTTTTACTCTGGGCGATTATTCTTTTATTAATGCCAGTCAGCGATCAACCTGCATTAAATGATGTGACTGAATTGGATAATAAACGAGATTTATTAGGACTATTTTCCTTGGCTTTGTTATTAAGTATTTTGCTACCCCTTCCCGAAGCGTTGGCCCGTTGGTGGGGGATGTAAGCGACCGCATCAATCAACCTGAGTTCTGGGAAAATTATCGGTCAGTTAGGGGATAAAATCCCTATCTCCCACGTCAATGTGAGTTCGATGACCCTCACCCTCGATCACTTTAACCCACAAAGCTGAAGGCTGACAACCGCTCACCGATTACTGTTATATGGTTCTCAAGGCTAATTCTCGGAGAAAAAAGCGAGTTTCTCTGAAAGCGAAGTTAGGCAAATCTAGGTTAAAATTGCTGGCTATTCCGCTAATTTTGGCGATTTTAGGCTGGTTATACCTCGATTTACGTCAGCAGTGGGCAAAACCGGAAGCGATTTTTGTTTTGGGAGGTCATGCCGATCGAGAACGTTTTGCGGCAAAATTGGCTAAGGAATATCCCGATCTACCGATTTGGGTGTCTTCCGGCAGTCCGCGACGATATGTGAGAAAGATTTTTAAAAAAGCGGGAATTCCCCTAGAACGTCTCCATCTCGATTACAATGCGCGAGATACTGTCACTAACTTTACTAGCCTAGCCGATCAACTGAAAGCCCAAGGTATTGATAGTGTCTATCTAGTCACTTCCGATAATCACATGAGAAGGGCGCGATTAGTGGGAGAAATTGTTTTTGGTAGTCGCGGAATTGTGATTAAACCGGTAACTGTTCCCTCCCAATCACCCCCCGAACCCCTAGAAAAGTCCCTCAGAGACGGTTTTAGGGCAATATTATGGATAATAACCGGTTCTACCGGGGAATTTTGGCTAGAATCCGATTCTAGTCCCCATCTCCGATCAAAATAAAATTATCTTGACAAAATTAGCCACTTTATGTTAAACAAAAACACCATTTTCGCCATCTTATTAATTTTTGTACCGCTATCGATCGCCGGTTCCCTGTTACACTGGGGCGGAACAGTTGTTTTTATCACCGCTTGTCTAGCCATTATCCCCCTAGCGGCCTACATGGGGGAAGCCACGGAAGCGATTGCGGTGGTGGTCGGGCCAAATATTGGCGGTTTGATGAATGCCACCTTTGGCAATGCCACAGAATTAATTCTTGCCTATGTCGCTTTGCGGGAAGGTTTTATCGATGTGGTAAAAGCGACGATTACTGGCTCAATTATCGGTAATTTACTCTTAGTTATGGGATTATCGATGTTTTTAGGCGGTTTACGCTTCAAAGAACAGGAATTTCAACCGATAACCGCTCGTTTAAATGCTTCAGCCATGAATTTGGCGGTGGTGGCGCTCCTTTTACCCACTGCCGTGCAATTTACCTCCACGGGAGTCGGGGAAGCAGTCCTGCAACGTCTATCCGTGGCCGTGGCAGCGGTGTTAATTTTCGTCTATGGTTTAAGTCTCTTATTTTCCATGAAAACCCACACCTATCTCTACGATGTCGGGGTTGCCGGTATCGAGGAGGAAAGCGCCAGAGAAAGCACCGCAAGGCCGAAAATCTGGTTTTGGTCTTTGATTTTATTGATCGTTACCATCGCCGTGGCCGTAGAATCGGAGTTATTGGTGGCATCCCTAGAGGAGGCTACGGAACAGCTAGGTTTAACGGCGCTGTTTACCGGGGTGATTCTTTTGCCTATTATCGGTAATGCGGCCGAACACGCTACGGCTGTCACGGTCGCCCTTAAGAATAAAATGGATCTATCGGTATCTGTGGCCGTCGGTTCCAGTATGCAGATCGCCCTGTTTGTGGCTCCGGTTTTGGTTATCATGGGTTATATTATCGGTCAGCCCATGGATCTAAATTTTAATCCCTTTGAGTTAGTGGCAGTGGCTGTAGCGGTGTGGTTAGCTAATTCGATTAGTAGTGATGGGCGATCGAATTGGTTAGAAGGAATGTTACTCTTAGCTACCTATGCTATCCTGGCCTTGGCTTTCTTTTTCCATCCTCTCACCGCTTAAAGTTATTTCTTGGAGATATATAGACAATGACGGACGCTTTCGCTTAAGGGAGTGGTAAAACTGGCAATTTCGAGGATTTTACCGCCAGCTTTCCCTAAATTCTTCTCTAAACTCGAACTATCCTCCGACGACCACTGACCACGATAGAGAATAGCGATTCCGGTCTTTTTCAGGAAAGGCAAAGCATAGTTAACACAGATATCCACATTACCTACCGCTCGCAAACAGACGATATCGTAAGCACAGTTATGTTTAAGGTTTTTCCCGACGATTTCCGCCCGACCTAAACGAGTTTTCGTGTTATTTAACTCTAATTTGTCAATAACTTCTTCAAGAAAATTAATCTTTTTTTGGGTGGAATCTAAGAGAGTCACCGACCAATGGGGATATGCGATCGCAATTGGCACTCCCGGAAATCCGGCCCCGGTCCCCAAATCGATGACTGATAGGGATTTTGTCAATAAATCTGGCTGGGATTTTTGTAACCAAGCTAAACCCGATAAAGAATCCCAAAGATGTTTTTCCCAAAACTCCTCCGGTTGGGTAATTCGAGTGAGATTACAACGTTGATTACCCTCTAAAATCAAGTCATAAAGTTGTTGAAATCGCGCTTGTTGGGCCCCATCGGGTTGCCATTCTAGGGTTTCTTGCCAAAGGTCAAATAATTCAGGAAGGATCATTAATTCAGTTATCAGTTATCAGTTATCAGTTATCAGGTATGAGGGGAGTGGGGAAATTTCAACTAATACCCCAAAACCTCAACTATCCGTTTTTTCACTTTTTAATTCCCTCAAATGTCCTTGTTCAATTTTCCAGTGACGGTCAGCAATAGGCAATAATTCTCCGGCATCGTGACTAACTACTAATAAAGTCCAGTGTTGTTTGAGACTAGCGAGAAGTTTAGCCAATTGACGACGCATCGACCAATCTAAACCGGCCGTAGGTTCATCGAGAAGTAACAGATTAGGCTGCCGGATTAACTGGACAGCGAGAGATAAACGACGCTGTTGACCTCCACTAAGATTGTGGGGAGAAGTATCCAGAGGAATATTTTCTAATCCTACCTCCTTTAAGGCCGCTGTTAGGCGATCGCTTTTAATCTCCGGATGACCGAGACGCAACTCCTCAAGGATGGTTTTACCGCAAAAATGACGTTCAGGAAACTGAAAAACGATTCCTCCTAATTGTTGCAGGTGCAGCACCGTTAATTCTTGGTCGCGCCAGTGAATCGTCCCTCCTGTTTTATCGGCAAAGCCTGCTAAAATTTCCAAAAGAGTCGTTTTTCCAGAACCACTGGGGCCAACAATCAGACCTAATTCTTGGGGGGCTAATTCGAGATTAATCCCCTGTAAAATGGGATTGAGAGCAGCGGGAGGATGATAAACCACATCTTTGAGATAAAGCATTGACAGGAAAATAACTGGAAATTAAGTCTAGAAACCCGTTTCTATTGTGACAGATTTTTTCATTCGCTCAAGGAGACTTTTGACCATGGTGCTGAGGTTAGGTTTAACGAAAAAAATGGCGATCGGTGCTTCCCTGGCTGTTATGGTAATGGTTAACTGGATTGGTCCCGGGTTGGCCGGAGATCCTTTCCGCAAAACCAATCCCCGACCGATTGGTGATAAGACCGAGGCCGCTTTTAACGCTATTTTTAAACAAGGTAACTATCTAGAGGCAAAAAAATTAATTGTTGAGGCCACGGAAAAGGAACCCCAAGAACCTTTGTCCCATGCTATGCGCGCCTCTCTTGCTTTTACCGACCAGGATTGGAACACCCTAAAAACCTACTCCGAGAAAACTAAGGAAGCGGCCAAGCAAATGCAGGCCAGCGACCCCTTAAGGGGAAATTTGTATCTAGCGGTGGGGAGTTTTTTAGAGGGAACCTACGTTTTTCAAACCGAAGGAGCAGTATCGGCTATCCCCAGATTACAACAGGTGTTTCAGTATTTGGAAACCGCAGAAAAGGTTAATCCTACGGATCCGGAATTGAACCTGTTAAAGGGTTATATGGATTTGATTTTAGCGGTTAATCTACCCTTTTCTAGTCCCCAAGAGGCAATTCAACGGCTAGAAACCTACGGAAGTCCTGATTACTTGGTCGATCGAGGTATAGCTCTAGCTTACCGGGATTTAAAGCAGTACGATCAGGCTTTGCAGTTTATCGATAACGCTCTGAAAGCGACCCCCGATAATCCGGAATTAATGTATCTGAAAGGTCAAATCCTAAGAATTCAAGGCAATACGGATAAAAATACTGGCTCTTTGAAACTGGCATTGGATTACTTTAATAATGCCCTGAAAAAACAGGAACAACTCCCCGAATCGGTCAAAAAACAGTTAAATCGCGAACACCGTAAGGTACAGGAGGAGATTAAATCCCTAGAAAACACGGCTAGTCGCTAAAAAACGCCTATTATCAGTTATCAGTTTTTGAAGGCAATAGGCAGCCGTCAAGGGTGCATCTCACATTTGCAGGAATACCGACAATCAGGAATTGTCAGTGACTCTTAGATGATGACAAATGTATCAGCAGCTGCGTGTAAGCATCTCACCGAAAAGCTAATGCGCTCCGGGGTTTGGGGGGTAGAACCCCCCAAAAGCTGGGATTGAGTGATAAAATCGGAAGTAATGCCCGATTTTAGCCGAGAGTTTTCCCGTAAAAATCCCAATTGGTAGATTTACAAAAATGAGATGCACCCGCCGTCAAATTTTGCCAAAACAGAAAATCTCCTCTTATGGTATATAAAGTAAAGGATTATTAAGCTTCGCGGAAGTTTATTAATTAAAGTTAAAAATATATTGACAAAAAAATTGGCTTGTGGTAAGGAGCAGAATTTAGCCAAACCTCCTAGCTGATTTCTTGTCAAGGGTTCACCTAAGTGTAATTGGAGATTTCATGACGGCAACGACGGATAAATTGCATGGGGAGTTGATCACCTCGATCGAGCCAGACTTTAAACTGAAAGATATTATTAAAAGCATTCCCAAAGAATATTTCCAGAAAGACCCAGTTAAAGCTTGGTTTGGAGTGATTACGAATATTTTGGCGGTCATTGCGGGTTATGCAATGCTAGTTTATTCTCCCTGGTATTTACTGCCTTTAGCTTGGATTTTCACGGGTACAGCTTTAACGGGATTTTTTGTGATCGCGCATGATTGCGGTCATCGGTCTTTTTCCAATCGACCCTGGGTTAATGATCTTGTCGGTCATATTTTCCTCTTACCGCTTATCTATCCCTTCCACTGCTGGCGTTTCCTGCATGATCGCCATCATACTAAAACTAACATGGTAACTATAGATAATGCTTGGGATCCGTGGGAACTAGAAGCTTTTAACTCGGCCAATCCCTTAGTGCGTCTCTTTTATCGCGGCATTCGCGGACGTTTCTGGTGGCTCGGTTCGATCGCCCACTGGGCTATTCTACACTTCAACATCGAACAATTCAAAGAGAACGAACGGGAAAAAGCGCGCTTTTCGATGATTGTCGTCCTAGTTTTTGCCGCTATTTTTTTCCCAACCCTAATTTTCTACACTGGTGTTTGGGGATTGGTTAAATTTTGGGTGGTACCTTGGTTTGTCTATCATTTTTGGATGAGTACCTTTACCCTTGTCCATCACACAGACCCCGATATTCAATTTTCCTATCCCGAAGACTGGAATCAAGCTTTAGCGCAACTAGAAGGGACAGTTCACTGTAGCTATCCCCGTTGGGTAGAAATTCTCTGTCACGATATTAATGTCCATATCCCCCATCATATCTCGACGGCGATTCCTTCCTATAACCTCCGCAAAGTTCACGCTAGTCTCAAAGAAAATTGGGGTAGTCACCTGAAAGAAACCGAGTTTTCTTGGGCATTAATGAAGCGAATTGTTGATTATTGCCATATTTTCGACTCCGAAACCGCCTACAAAACTTTTAAGGAAAGTCGCGGTTAAATCAGTTATCAGTGATCAGTTATCAGCTATCAGTGGGTAGGTTATCAGTTATCAGATTTGAGTTTTAAGTGACAGTATTAAATCGAAGTTTCCTACTGTCTTTTCATTGATTACTGATAACTTACCCACTGAAAAAAGATTACCAGGAACCGCGTTTACCATTGGGCATAACTGTTAACCAATTGGTTTTTGCTAGGGCGATTTGTTCTCGAGTTACTTGGGCATCAGAGAGATTAGCCCCGCAAAGATTAGCATCTTTGAGATTAGCGTAGCGAAGATGGGCGCCAGTGAGATTAGCCCCGCGTAAATCGGCCTTTTCTAGGTCTGCATAACCGAGATAGGCATTATTTAAATTGGTACTTTTGAGAATAGCTTGACTGAGATTAGCCCGGCCCAGATCCGCATTGGACAGATCTGCCCCTTGTAAATTAGCTCTTGTTAATTTGGATTGACAGAAATTGACGCCCACAAGTTTGGCTTTGGCCAGATTGAGATTTGGTAATTCCTCTTGGGCGAAATTGCGCCGGCCGTTATTGTAAGCATCGAGAAGCGCTTTTTCATCTAAGCGGGGTTTTTTCTTCAGTAAGGTTAGCTCTGTGCTGCTGCGGGCTTTACTTTTATTCAATACATTTGTATTAAACAGCGAAAAAGCCATCTGTCCCCCCAGCATATTATCTGGAGAGGCCTCTGGATTTTGATTTTTGGGACGAAATTTAGACTTGAGAGGGACAGAAACGGAGGAAGTGGCCATCGAACCTGAATTTTGTCGGGGGGGCTGGGAAGTAACCATTGGAGCGGCGATTAAACTTTGGGCTAGACTGTCGGCATAAGCCGTCATGTCTAAAGCATCCATTACCTCTTGAGCGGATTTGTAGCGATGACGGACAGAGACTTCCAGCATTGTTTTCAGGACTTTAGCAAACTGGGGACTCACCTTGACTAATTTTTCCCAGAGTAATTCACCTGTATTAATATCAACTTCGATCGCTTTAGGAGATTTGCCCGTGAGTAGATAGAGACAGGTAGCTCCCACCGCGTAGATATCACTAGCGTAAACGGGACGCATGGCCATCTGTTCGGGGGGGGCAAAACCTTGGGTACCCACGGCAAAATTAGTCAAAGCGGTTTGAGAATCGGCATTGGCCATGACGCTATTAACTGGATTTTTGACGGCCCCGAAGTCAATCAGAACCAATTTTCGGTCTGTTTGCCGACGAATTAGGTTAGCGGGTTTGATATCCCGATGAATTACCCTTTGCTCGTGGATATATTTCAAAATCGGCAAGAGTTCACTTAAAAACTGTTTGACTCCCGCTTCGCTAAACGGTCCGCGTTTTTTGACCTCTTGGTGCAGGTTATGACCTTTAACGTATTCTTGAACTAGATAAAACTCTTGATTATCTTCAAAATAGTCTAATAATCGGGGAATCTGCGGATGAACTCCCAGTTTTGCCAAGGTTTCCGCTTCTCGATCAAAAAGATCCTTAGCCATGCGAAAAACACTAGCATCTTTAGGGGGAGGTTGCAGTTGTTTGACCACACAGAGGGGCTTATCTGGTAGGGACAGATCCGATGATACAAAAGTTGCCCCAAACCCTCCTTTCCCCAAAATGCGTAGGGTTTGATAGCGGTCGTGCAGAAGAAGTTTTGAACCGCAACTCTCGCAGATTAACGCTGTCGGGGCGTTTTTTGGTTGAGTACAGTTGGGATTAAGGCAGTAGGTCATCTAGAATCACCAATTGACCGATACTTTTTTACTAACACACCTTAACAATGCACTTTAAGAGATTCTCCTCAAGGGGGGTATCTCCCAAAGTCTAAAACCAGAGGCCTCAGACAATCAAAGCGCCTGTAACGCCTTTTTTGTTTGACGCTCCCCGCTCTAAAGAGACGGGGATTCTTCGTTCATTGAGTCTCCGTTAGCAAGCAGGATTTCTCCAACCAACCAAGAGGGAATCTCTCCCGAAGCGTTTAAAGT
>VYLJ01000003.1_pt1 | contig 67934 bp, 68 predicted proteins | sample 5114331 | NCBI WGS metagenome assembly VYLJ01 (sample SAMN12291791, study PRJNA351875) | freshwater metagenome | isolation source: freshwater lake | place: USA: Michigan, MSU2 Lake | collected 2011-08-16
TGTGTAAGACAGTACATGGTTTTTTAACTGTGGTATGCGACGGTGGTGGAAGCAGAAACTTAAATCGTGAGGTTTAGGAATCGCCGCACTTTTAGGGCGGCGAGGATGTCAACTACCCTACACCCTACACCCCACACCCCACACCCCACTTCCCTATCACCCCACTCCCCCATCCCCAACCTGCAACTAAAAAAGGGAAAGAGCGATGCTCCTCCCTTTTTTGATAATTTATTCAAGACGATTGTAGATGCACAGCAATCGAGGCTGAAATTACATTAAGCCTAATTGAGCAAGGATACCTTTGTGGGTTAAGTATTCCGTAGCTACGCCAATAACGAAACCGAGCATGGCTAAACGACCATTCCAGTTTTCAGCGAAAGCGGTGAAGCCGAGTTTGTTTTCTTGCTTATCCATGGTGAATTGCCTTCCTATAATAAAATTGCATTTGATTCAAGTGCTTGATATTAAATGTAACATAACTTCCCAGACTATGCAACATTTGTTTACATAAATTTTATTAATGTTGACCATAAACTTTTATGGGGGCAGGGTCAAGGGTGGGCAATGGCGGCCGAAAATCAAGCCTGATCTTAGTTCTAGGGCTAAATAACGGTTTTCCCATCCCTGACCGAAAAAGATTACAATCAAGCGAAAGGTCAAGAATCGATCGCCATCGAGCGAGGAGTGAATATGCGCGCCTTACTGATTTATCCCGTTTTTCCGCCGACTTTCTGGTCTTATAACAAAATTCTGGAATTAGTTGATCGCAAAGTCTTACTTCCTCCCCTTGGTATGGTGACGGTGGCGGCGATTTTACCGCAGCAATGGGAATTTAAACTGGTTGATCGCAATATTCGGGCAGTGACAGAAGCAGAATGGGACTGGGCCGAAATAGTGATTCTTTCCGGCATGATTGTGCAACGTCAAGATTTAATCGAGCAAATTCACGAAGCCAAGCAACGGGGTAAACTGGTGGCCGTGGGTGGTCCCTATCCCACTTCTATCCCCCACGAAGTGGCCGAGGCCGATTTTCTGATTCTCGATGAGGGAGAAATCACCATCCCGATGTTTGTGGAAGCATTGGCAAGAGGAGAAACTAAAGGTGTTTTCCGCACCACAGAAAAACCCGATGTGACAATTACCCCGATCCCACGCTACGATCTGCTCGATTTTGAAGCTTATGATTCCATGTCGGTACAATTCTCGCGCGGATGTCCCTTCCAGTGCGAATTTTGCGATATTATCGTTCTCTACGGTCGTAAACCCCGCACCAAAACCCCCGCACAATTATTAAAAGAATTAGATTATCTCTACGAGTTAGGTTGGCGCCGGGGCGTGTTCATGGTGGATGATAATTTTATTGGCAACAAGCGCAACGTTAAATTACTCCTCAAAGAATTAAAGGTTTGGCAAGAAGAACACCAGTATCCTTTCCGGTTTAACACGGAAGCATCGGTAGATTTAGCCGCCGATCCCGAATTAATGGAAATGATGGTCGATTGTTACTTTGATGCGGTCTTTTTAGGTATTGAAACCCCCGACGAAGAAAGTTTACAATTAACCAAAAAATTCCAAAATACCCGTAGTTCGTTAACCGAGACGGTAGAAAAGATTATTAAAGCCGGATTGCGCCCCATGGCGGGATTTATCATCGGTTTTGATGGCGAGAAAAAAGGAGCGGCCGATCGCATTATTAATTTTGTCGAAGAAGCGGCCATTCCCACGGCTCTATTTGGAATGTTACAAGCTTTACCCAATACCGCCCTATGGACTCGCTTGGAAAAAGAAGGACGACTAAGATTAACGGGGAAACAGGACATTAACCAAAGTACCCTGATGAATTTCGTTCCCACCCGGCCGATCGAAGATATTGCCACGGAATATATTGAAGCCTTCTGGAAATTGTACGATCCGGAGGTATTTCTTGATCGCACCTATCGCTGTTTCCTGAAATTAGGGGCACCTAAAGCGAAACCTGCCTTTAAACTGCCTCGCCGGGCCGATCTCTATGCCCTAGCGGTAATTATCTGGCGACAGGGCTTTAAACGTTCCACTCGCTGGAAATTCTGGCAGAATTTATTCGGTATTTTGCGCCATAATCCCGCCAATGCCGAACACTATATCACTGTCTGCGCCCACAACGAGCATTTCCTGGAATACCGTCAGATTGTTCGGGATGAAATTATGGCACAATTAGCCGAATTTCAACGCCAAGAGGCATTAACATCGGAAAAAACCGCCATAGCGGCCTAATTAGGGTATGCTGAAAAAGTTTTTCCTGGGGGCAGGGTGTGGGGTGTGGGGTGTGGGGTGTGGGGTTTTACCGGTTTTGAGGGGGCCAATTACCTAATTTTCAGGAAAAAAGTCCCGGAATTTTCCCCCTGATCACTCCCATGCCCAGTACTTTTTGATTGACAAAAAGTCTAAAAGTCTTACCCAACAATGTTTTTAGATTTATTCAGCAGCTCCTAATTATTCCGAGGATGGGTAAATAACCCATCCTGAACATTTTCTGTCCTGATGGTGGACGATCGATAAATCAATAATATTCCTAGTTTTCTGGTTAAAAATTCCCTCAATCTCTGCCAAAGCAATTCAGTATAAATTCTTAATTTTCTAGATATAATTACATTTTTTCCCTAAAATGTTAGCTGGAATACTGAAGAAATCGAGAAAATCTGGATAAAGCCAGTATTTTTAGCTCCTTAACCCTATCAATCAAGCTAAAATCAATGATTACTCGTCAAGAACTTAAGAAACTACAATCCCTAACTCAAATACCCGCCCTTTCGATTCTCTTACCTACCCATCGCACCTCACCGGATAACAAACAAGACCCTATTCTCGTTAAAAATTTGGTCGATGAAGCAAAGCGCCGATTATCGGCAGAATTCTCTAAACGTGAAATCGAACCTTTGTTCGATCGCCTCGATAGTCTAGTGGCTGAAATAGATTATCCTTATACTCTAGATGGATTAGCTATCTATATTGGTCCGGATATTGCCAAGCTTTATAACTTGCCTTTTTCTGTCCAGGCAAGAGTTGTCATCGATAAAACCTTTGCCACACGGGATTTAGTTTATGGATTACATCGAGAACAACCCTATTGGCTGTTACTATTAAGTCAGGGTTCTACTCGTTTAATCTCAGCTACAGGAGAAACTCTCGAAGAAATTCGCGATCAAAATTTTCCCTTAGAAATGACTGGACCGGGGGCTACCGCACCACTGCCCTTTGATGCCGATACCAGTTATCTAGATGATAGAATCCGGCGATTTTTCCAACAGGTAGATAATGCTCTGGGTGAATACATTGACATTGATGATTCTTCCCCTTTGATTGTGGGTGGAGTGGTTCGTCAAATTTCCTTCTTTCAAGAAGTTTCACAGTACACATCAGCAATTGTTGGCACTTTAACCGGCAATTTTGACAAAACCTCACTGCCAGAATTAATTCCGCAAGTATTGCCGATTATGCATTCAGTGCGTCAGACTCAAAAAACTGAAGCCCTGCAAGCTTTGGACGCGGCAGTCAGCGCTCAAAAAGTTATCTCTACCCTGGGAGAAGTGTGGCGTTTAGCGCAGGAAGGTCGAGGAAAATTGTTATTAGTGGATAAAAATTACCATGTACCCGCAGTTTTAAGCGAAAACGGTGATTTGATACTGGTGGAAAACGTCGGTGGTACGGAGGTAATCGATGATGCAGTGGATGAAATTATCGAAGTGGTATTGGCCAAGGGAGGACGTGTAGCTTTAGTCGATGAAGATTCCTTGAACGATTACCAAAAAATTGCCTTAATTTTGCGTTATTAGACCTAATGGGCCGTTTCACAAGCCCCAATACTAACCCATTGACTAGAACCATCAGACCAGTATTCTTTTTTCCAGATGGGGGCATTATGCTTGAGAGTATCAATAGCATAACGACAGGCTGCGAAAGCTTCCCCCCGATGGGGACAACCCACCGCTACTAAGACGCTAATTTCACCGATTTGTAGCTTACCGGTGCGATGGTGAATGACAACTCGATTGGTATCGGGCCAGGTTTGCCGAATTTGCCCGGCAATTTGCCGGAAAACCTCGATCGCCATGGGTTCGTAGGCCTGATAATCAAGATAAATAACCGGTTTACCGTCGGTTTGCTCCCGTACAGTGCCACTCATTAGTACAATAGCACCATTAGCCCCATCATCGGCTAATTGATATACTTCCTGCAAAGATAAGGGAGCAAAACTGACGCGAAAACTATCTGGTGTCATGGATGAGGTGATGGGGGTTGGGTGTGGGGTGTAGGGAGTGGGGTGTGGGGTGTGGGGTGTGGGGAGAAGGGTGTAGGGTGTGGGGTGTGGGAATTAGGAATTAGGAAGTGGGGGGAATAAATAAAATAATCTCCTGACTACTGCCTTCCTTAACAACATAGCTATCGCTTTTTCGGAGTCAAGAGATGTTTCTATTTTTTCATCTTCATAAATATACTCAATCTCAAACCAGCGAGCCGAGTATTTTGGATGTATTTGTACTTCCTTGATATGTTTGTCTTTGAGTCTTTCAGTCAATGGGAATTTTAAGGAACCCATTCTTAAGTGGGTGGGTGGAATTAAATATAAGATGAACGTAGGTTGGGTTGAAGCATGAAACCCAACGCCCGCATGGGTTACGCTACCGCTAACCCATCCTACAAATAATTGTGCCTCATAATCAGGGGGAAATGTCCGTCCGATCCAAAGCAGTCAGGGAGTTAAAAGTTTTCACTGTAGCTTTAGTGTATAGTGAAATATTCTCAACGTCAAGCCGTCCTTTTAGGCCGGGGTTTCAAACCGATTATTTTCGATGAAAAAATTAATTCTAGCCACGAGTAACCCGGGTAAATTAGCAGAGATAGGGGAATACTTAACTGATATTGACCTAGAATTGCAGTTAAAACCCGATGATTTAGAGATAGAGGAAACAGGGGCGACTTTTGCTGAAAATGCCTATTTAAAAGCTGCTCAAATTGCCCTAACATTGGGAGAATGGTCGATCGCTGATGATTCGGGATTGGAAGTAACCGGGTTAGGAAATGCCCCGGGGATTTACTCGGCCCGCTACGGTGAAAATGATCGAGAAAGAATCGATCGCCTAGTCAGAGAATTAGGAGATAATCAGGATCGCTCGGCCCGTTTTGTCTGTGTAATTGCGATCGCCCGTCCCGATGGTGAGATTGCCTTGAGCGCCACAGGAATCTGTACGGGAGAAATTTTAACCAGTCCTAGGGGTAAAGGTGGTTTTGGTTACGATCCGATTTTTTATGTTCCCGAATACGCTTTAACCTTTGCGGAAATGTCTCCCGAATTAAAAAGAAAAATTAGCCATCGAGGACGAGCTTTTCAGCAATTGCTGCCCCATCTCAAGACTCTCGCGGGTACAAATTCATTAAGGCCCTGACTTGTTCAGCATGATAAGAGCTTCTTGTCAAGGGACTCGCAACAATTTGTAAAAATCCCAGAGACTCACCGTATTCGCGCCAAGCTTGGAACTGTTCGGGGGTGATAAATTCCTGCACACCGAGATGTTTTGACGATGGTTGCAGATACTGCCCGATGGTGAGAATATCACAATCAACGGCCCGTAAATCGCGCATCACTTGGCGCACTTCCTCGTCGGTTTCCCCCAATCCCACCATAATGCCCGATTTTGTGTAGGTAGCGGGAACAATGGCGCGAGCGCGCTGCAATAATTCTAGAGAACGCTGGTAATCACCCTGGGGACGCACACGACGGTAGAGACGGGGAACAGTTTCGGTATTGTGGTTTAAAACTTCAGGTTTAGCGGCAAGAATTAAAGCTAAAGCCTGCCAATTGCCACAAAGATCGGGAATCAGCACTTCGATGGTGGTTTTTGGGGAAATGCGGCGAATTTCCTCGATACAACGGACAAATTGACTAGCGCCCCCATCAGCCAAATCATCGCGATTGACAGAAGTGATCACTACATGATTAAGATCGAGACGTTGCACGGCTGCCGCTAGTCGCAGGGGTTCCGTGGGGTCTAAAGGTTGCGGTTTTTTCTCAAAATCTATATCACAGTAAGGACAGGCGCGAGTGCAAGCAGGACCCATAATTAAAAAGGTAGCCGTCCCCGCGTGGAAACATTCGCCGATATTGGGACAGGAAGCCTCCTCACAAACGGTATTTAAGCCTAAATCGCGTAAAACTTCCTTAACACTGCCGACTCGCTGCCATTGCGGTGCTTTTACCCGTAACCACTCTGGTTTGACCGTCACGCCTGAACTACTCCGATAATTTTTGCCTATATCTGTAATATCCTAGCAAGTCTCGACCCACTCAAGGCCGAATATGCTATGATGATTTAGCTGAAAATTTTCGGGATGTAGCGCAGCTTGGTAGCGCACTTCGTTCGGGACGAAGGGGCCGCAGGTTCGAATCCTGTCATCCCGATTAAAGACAATCAAGGTGTAATCTGTTCTATGGTTAAGTAGATAGGTGTTAAAAATTGTCAGTAAGTAGCTGGTTATAATTAAATTAAAAATGGATTTTAGGTTCGATCCCCCCTGCCCCCCTTGATAAGGGTAGGGTTGATTCATAGTAGGGTTGATTCATGAATCAACTCTACCTTGAGGGGGTTTGATCCCCCCTGCCCCCCTTGATAAGGGGGGTTTGATCCCCCCTGCCCCCCTTGATAAGGGGGGTGCCGATCCCCCCTTAATCCCCCCTTGATAAGGGGGGTGTCTGACAACTTTTAACGCCTACCTACTTAGATCATGAAAATTGAGGAATTACTCAAAAACAAACGAGAAAAAATCATTGCTATTGCTGCTAAACACGGCGCAAATAACGTGCGAATCTTTGGTTCTGTCGCACGGGGAGAAGCTGACGAAAAAAGCGATATTGATTTATTAATTGATTATTGTAGCGAACGTCGGAGTCCCTGGTTTCCTTTGCCGTTAATTCGAGAACTCGAAGCTTTGTTAGGCTGCAAAGTTGATATTGTTACCGAACAGGGACTTAAAGATAGAATCAGAGAGCGGGTACTTAAAGAAGCAATACCACTATGAGAGATGATACCGAACGCTTGCGGGATATTTTAGAAGCAATTGAGCGGGTAGAAAAGTATGCTCCACAGGGAAAAACCGTGTTTGAACAACAAGAATTAATTCAAACTTGGATTGTCTATCATTTACAAATTATTGGTGAAGCAGCTAGAGCAACTTCTCAAGAATTTCAAGCAAGATACCCCGAAGTTCCTTGGCGAGATGCCAGCGATCTAAGAAACTTAACTATTCATGAATATTTTCGTATCAATCTAGAGATTATTTGGGATATTGTTGAAAATGATATTCCTCCTCTAAAACAACAAATCGAAGCTATTTTACAGGAATTGATTTGACGAAACCCAGTCCAATTATTTAAAACTGTTGGGTTTTAGGTTCGATCCCCCCTTAATTCCCCCTTGATAAGGGGTGTGTCGATCCCCCCTTAATCCCCCCTTGATAAGGGGGGCATTTGATAATTTTTAAAGCCTACCGACTTAGTAGGTTGATTCATGAATCAATCTACTAAGCACGACGTTTTGACAAATTTTCAGCTATTTATTCCGAGAAATCGAATTAAAACTTTGCCAGATAAGGAAAGGCAAATAATCGTGAGCCGCCGTTAGGTGATGAGTTTTTTACTCAAAAAACAGTATCTTTTTCGCCATCAAAGCAGTAATTATAGCGGTGTGCAGTCGTATGAGGTACAGTGTCACGAGCTATAAACCATGCTAGGCAAAGCTTGGTTTGTATCTCACTCAAGCGCTTACCGCTATAGCTATTCAACTAGGTCAAGATCAATTACAATGGTTAAAAGCTCAAGGAAAGGGATATGAAACAGGAATTGACCATATCTTGCGGGAAGTGATGGCACGCCAGCACCAGTGAAAAACATCGAAATAAAAATTGTCAGATCCCCCCGCCTATCGGCACCCCCCTTATCAAGGGTAGATCCCCCCGCCTATCGGCACCCCCCTTATCAAGGGTAAATCCCCCCGCCTATCGGCACCCCCCTTATCAAGGGTAAATCCCCCCGCCTATCGGCACCCCCCTTATCAAGGGGGGCAGGGGGGATCAGAGTCCAAAATCTATCTTCTCTTTGATTATAACTACTTAATTTACCTCCTCTAAGCCAATGTCTAGATTATTAATCAGCCAATATCAGGCGGAAGTTGAGAAGATTGTCCAATATGGCGGAAGTCGCAAGGAAACTTCGATTAGAGTCGCTTTTCAGAATTTATTAAATGACTATTGCAAGGCGCGGGATTTTTTGTTAATTCCGGAGTTGGATTATCGCACTAAGTCGGGAAAAGTTGTCTATCCTGACGGGACGGTAAAGGATGCTTTACGGTTAGATTGGGGATATTGGGAAAGTAAGGATCAATACGATAATTTAGACGAAGAAATTGAGAAAAAGTTAGCGAAAGGCTACCCTAATGACAATATTTTATTTGAAGACTCCCAGACGGCGGTTTTAATTCAAGGAGGAGAGGAAAGACTGCGCGTCTCGATGCGCGATGATGAGGCTTTGGATGGGATTATTAATGCTTTTATCAATTATGTACGTCCGGAGGTTGAGGATTTTCGAGAGGCGATTGCTAGTTTTAAGGAAGATTTACCAACAATTTTGGAAGCGTTGCGGGGTTTAATTGCGTTGCAGTCGGAGACGAATCGGAATTTTGTGACAGCGCGGGACAATTTTTTAGAGATTTGTCGCAAGTCAATCAATCCAGAAATTAGTCTGGAAGATGTGCGAGAGATGATTATTCAGCACATCCTGACAGAGGATATTTTTATCAATATTTTTAATGAGTCCCAGTTTCACCGGGAAAATAATATCGCTAGGGAATTACAGGGAGTGATTGAAACTTTCTTTACTGGTAATACCAAGCGCAATACTTTAGGGACAATTGAACGTTATTATGCGGTAATTCGGCGGACGGCGGCGAATATTTATAACCACCACGAGAAGCAGAAATTTCTCAAGGCGATTTATGAGAATTTTTATAAAGCATACAATCCGAAAGCGGCGGACCGGTTGGGAATTGTCTATACACCCAATGAAATTGTCCGTTTTATGATTGAAAGTGTCGATTATTTAGTCCACAAGCATTTTGGTAAGTTGTTGGCGGATCCAGGAGTAGAAATTTTAGATCCGGCGACGGGGACAGGAACTTTTGTGACGGAGTTAATTGAGTATTTACCGAAGGATAAGTTACGGTACAAGTATAAGCATGAGATGCACTGTAATGAGGTGGCAATTCTGCCTTATTATATTGCTAATTTGAATATTGAGTTCACCTACAAGCAGAAGATGGGTGAGTATGAAGAGTTTGAGCATATCTGTTTTGTGGATACCCTAGACCATGCTGCTTTTCATCTCAAGCAGATGAATTTATTTGCCATGTCGGTGGAGAATACCCAACGGATTCAAAATCAAAATGACCGCAATATTTCTGTAATTATTGGCAATCCTCCTTATAATGCTAATCAGCAAAATGAGAATGATAATAATAAAAATCGCAAGTATCCAGCGATAGATAAGCGTATTAAGGATACCTATATTGAAGAAAGTACAGCGCAGAAGACAAAGCTATATGATATGTATTCTCGCTTCTTTCGTTGGGCTACTGATAGGTTAGGTGAAAATGGTATAATAGCTTTTATTACTAATTCATCATTTATTGATGCAAGGACTTTTGATGGATTTAGAAAAGTTGTTGCTGAAGAATTTAGCGAGATTTATATTGTTGATTTAGGTGGTAATATTCGCGCTGGAGATAAAACAGGTAATGTTTTTAATATAATGGTGGGAGTTTCTATTACTTTTTTAGTTAAAAAAGTAACGGGAAATAGCCTTCAAACAGCTTGCAATATTTTTTATACTCATCTGCCACAATTTGAAACAGTGGAATCAAAACTCAGTTTTTTATCTCAAACAAGACTTGAAAAATTATCTTTTGACCATATTATACCTGACGATAAATATAATTGGGTTAATATTTCTGACAATGACTTTAAATATTTACTTTTACTAGCAGACAAGGATACTAAAATTGCCAAAATTTTAACTAATGATAAGTCTATTTTTAAGCTTTTCTCTCTGGGAGTGTCCACTAATCGAGATGAATGGATAATAGATTACTCTTTAGATAACTTATGCCAAAAAATGTTATTCTTTATTGATTTTTATGAAAACCATCAGGTTCGAGATGACAATGAATACAATTCTCGTATAAAATGGTCAGAATCATTAAAAAAGCACCGCCGTAAAAATTCCAAAGAATTATTTGACAAGGAAAGAATAATTCAAATATTTTATAGGCCATATACAAAATTTTTCTGTTACAATTCCGACATTTTTATTGATAGAATTGGCTCTTCAAGAGAAATTTTCTTTGGAAAATCAGAAAATCAAGTAATAATTTATTCGTTTGGTCAAAGATCAACATTTTCAGTCTTGGTAACGAAGTATTTATTTAGCTTAGATATATTTTTGCCCAATGCTACTCAATGTCTCCCTCTTTATCGCTACGACAAAGAAGGAAACCGCATCGACAATATCACTGATTGGGGATTGCAGCAATTCCAAAACCATTACAACGATAAAAACCTCACCAAACTCGACATCTTCCACTACACTTATGCAGTCCTTCACTACCCGGAATATCGCAGTAAATACGAATTAAACCTGAAGCGAGAATTTCCGCGACTTCCCTTTTACGATAACTTTTATCAATGGGTAGAATGGGGACATAAACTAATGGACTTGCATATCAACTATGAAACCGTCGCACCCTACCCACTAACCCGCATTGATACTAATAATAACCTCAAACCAAAAACTAAACTAAAAGCTGACCGAGAAAAAAATTCTATCAACCTCGACGATATCACTTTCCTACAAGATATTCCCAAAATTGCCTGGGAATATAAACTCGGTAATCGTTCGGCCTTAGAATGGATTTTAGATCAATATAAGGAAAAGAAACCCAAAGATAAAACCATCGCCGAAAGATTTAATAATTATCGCTTCGCCGATTATAAAGAAACAGTAATTGACTTATTACAACGAGTCTGCACTGTCAGCGTCGAAACCATGAAAATAATAGAAGCGATGAGACATTAAAAAGATTGCTTCCGGGGAATCTTATTCTACACCCCACACCCTGCCTCCAAGAAAAACTTTTTGCCGCAAACCCTAAGTAGGGAGGCATAATTATTTGTAGGATGGGTTAGCGGTAGCGTAACATGAGCGGGCGTTGGGTTTCATGCTTCAACCCAACCTACGTTCATCTTATATTTAATTCCACCCACCCACTTACTTTCTATTCTTGTCTAAGTTGTTGTAGTTTTTCTGTCTCTTTTGCGGGTGGTTGTATAGTTTTTTTTGCGGGTTATTCTCAAGCGTTCGGCTATTCTTGCCACTGTCGCCACACTTAACACTATACCAGTTCTTTCTAGGAATAGTTTCGATAGTTGAGCAAGAGTTGCGTCATTATTTTCCTCAATTAACGTACCGAGGACGATCATTTGTTCTGGCGTGAGTTTTAAATGACGTCCACATCGATAAGTCTTCGGTCGAACATCTCCCGTTTCTCGATATTGCTTCAAAAGCTTTTGTACGAAACTTAGGGTGACGCAGAATCTTTTCGCTAATTGTCTTTGAGAGATGGGTTCGTTATAATAACAGTCGAGGATTTTCTGACGGAACTCTACTGGATAGGATTTCATTTTTAGTGCGGTTTAGCTATCGATGACATTATACTTCATATTTGTGAGAAAGAAAGAAAAATGTTATAGTGGGTTTTCTGGCGCGACCCAAGCGATCGCTAAAGATGTTATTATCTAGGGTCTGCTGAATAAATCTAAAAACCTTGTTGGATAAGACTTTTGGACTTTTTTCCCCTCAAAAAGTGCCAGCCATTGCGGGGATCGGGGGAAAATTCAGGTACTTTTCCCCACACCCCACACCCCACACCCCACACCCTGCCACCACCGAAAAGCTTTTTCAGCAAACCCTATCTAGGACAGTCAACTGAAAATTCCCGCAACCTTCCTAGCCACCGATGAGAGCGATCGCTAAAGATGATATTCTTTATATTCACCATGAGGATGTGCCGGTTTACAAAAAAGGCGGTTCAGTGGTGAGAAATAGTTATTTTTGGGCGCTAAAATCGATCGCCTGTGGAGCGCGTCGGGGACAGGATTGGGAGTTCGATGCGGAGGTGTGGGTGGCGCTGGTGCGGATGTTGCTCTGTTTTGCCAATTCTGGCTATTTGGGGGATGGTGAGACAATTTTAGAGTTTACTGTCGATTGTCCCATTCCCGAACCTTTGCGGGGGATATCTACTTACTTATAGCTTCACTGAGATAGTTAGCGGTGGATTCCACCAGGGGAATAGTATTTTCGTATAACATTCGCGTCGGTCCGATAATGCCAACACTACCGACGGGAGTATCTCCCTGTTTATAAAAAGCGGAGATAAGAGTACAAGGGCGCATGGATTCCAGAGGATTTTCGGAACCAATAGTGATTTTGACTTTTTTAGCTGATTTTTCTGGTTCTGGTCTTTGTAAAATCAGGGGTAAAAGGCGATCCTGTTCTGCTTCTAATAGATGCAGTAACATTTGTACTTGTTGCCATTGGGCGAATTCTGGCTGTCGAATGACTTCAGCGACACCATGGACGATAATCTCCGGGGTGGCAGTGGATTGGAGACTAGCGCCGATTTCTTGGCTTAATTGTTGGAGAAAATGGGTATAACGGGTAAATTCTCGCTCGATTTGCCGCCAATCGAGGTTAATTAAATCTGCCAAGCAATAACCTTTTAATTTTTCCCCCAGAAAATTAGAGAGGATTTGTAATTCTTCTGCTAATCCATCCTTCTTGTCCGTTGCCATAGACTCGGGAATCTCTATCATAACCGAGCGTGTTTGTAAACTATCTGTAACAATAATTAACATAATCTGCCGGTCCGAGACGGGGACTAATTGCAGATGACGCAGGGTATTGGTGAGGGTGTGGGGGAGGGTAACGATAGCGATATAACCGCTTAAACCGGCTAAAAGTTGGGTGGCCCGTTGCAGCAGACTTTCGAGACTCCAAGCGGGAGATTTAGCCTTTTGATGCAAATAATAGCCGATTTTTTCGCCGATACGGTCATCGGGAGTCATCAACTCATCGACGTAGAGACGATAACCCCAATCGGAGGGAATGCGTCCGGAGGAAGTGTGGGGTTGATAGAGTAAACCTTCTTTTTCCAGTTTACCGAGAGCATTGCGAATCGTGGCGGAACTAACAGTAAATTTGTACTCATCGAGTAGAGTTTTCGAGCCAACCGGTTCGGCCGTGGCGATATAATGTTGGATTGTCGCCTTTAAGATATGTTGATAGCGATCGCTGAGATGGGTTCTAGCGGACATAGGGGGATAATCTTAACAAAAGATTTATAACATTTTTTTAGACAGTATAACGCTTAATCAGTTATCAGTTATCAGTAGTCAGTCCTCCGTGGGGAGAAAGGGGATAGTTTACCCCTCTCTTTTCCCGATGGAGGCGATCAAAATTAGTAACGGGGAATATTAGGATCGACGAGGAGGGAATAAGCATCGATGCCGCCGTTAATATTTCTAACATTAGTAAAACCCTGACTTTGTAGCCATTGGCACATTTGCAGGGATCTCATGCCATGGTGACAGATAACCAGGGTTTCCGCTTGGGGGTTGAATTGGCTGGCAATAGTGGGCGACCATTCTTGGTATTGACTCAAGGGTAAAATGGTAAAATTGGCTACAGATGCCATGGCAACTTCCTCTGGTTCGCGCACATCAATAAGTTGTAAATTAGGATCATGATCGGCTAAACGGAGAGCGAGTTCATGGACGCTAATTTCGGGAATGCTCATAGATTTGGTCTTAAGAATCGGTTATCTTTCCTTTAGAGTAGCAAATCGAGGGACCCTGAGCGGTTAGGGACTTGCGTAGGAATAATATCCCAGCCAAGTGGGGGGATTTGGTCAGTGCCAGAGCGGGGGGGTGATATAATGGGGAAAGGGCAGGTATTGAAGAGATTGATGCTTTTTAGTACGCCGATTAATCGACAAGCTGAATTTTGATGAATATTGAACAAGCCGTTATCGAAAACTTGCGAAAACTTCCTTTAGAAAAACAACAAGAAGTCTTAAACTTCAGCCAATTTCTAACTCAGATAACTTCGCCAAAAATTGAAGAGATGACCTCCCACGAAAAAGCAGAAGATTGGCTAAAATTTCTGGAAAGTCAACCCAAGGATACCCCCGGATTACCTGATGAAGCCTTAGGGCGTGAAACTATCTATGACTAATGACTAACTATCTATTTGATACCAATATTTTCCTGAGGCTGAGTGACCGAATTTCCGCTAATTATGCCCTGGCAAGAGATGCGACCTATATCTTAATAGAGCAAGGACATAAATGCTGCTTGACCTCACAAATTATCATTGAGTTTTGGGTAGTTGCCACCCGTCCTACTGAGGTTAATGGGTTAGGCTGGACTCCTGAAAGAACTAAAAATCAAATCAATCAATTTCTAACCAGATTCACTGTCCTCGAAGAAACGCCAGAGATATTTACCCTTTGGTTTCAATTAGTCACTGACTATAACATCAAGGGAAAAAGGACTCACGATATTAGGCTTCTGGCTGTTATGAAAGCTCATAGTATCACTCATTTATTAACCTTTAATCCTGATGACTTTGTTCCCCTTCCTAATATCATCATCCTTCAGCCGCAAGACTTACTTAATCCCTAATGGTGAGGAGAATTGCGGAGAACCAAAAAAGCGCATTTGCCCCCGGCTGGATTTCAGTTAAGCTTTGATTAGAGGTTATTGTAGGAGAGAGTTATTGATACCGAATAGATTCACCGATAGGTATTGCGCTGAAGCTATCTTGTCCTCGGTTTTTTGTCCTCTGATTAATTTCTAAGTTGTACTGTATTCTCCCCACTTCCCCACCTCCCCACTTCCCCACCTCCCCACTTCCCCACTTCCCCACTCCCCACCTCCCCAGCTTATGATTCCCCTACAATTAACCCTGAAAAATTTTCTCAGTTATCGCGAGGCAGTGCTAGATTTTCGCGGATTACATACTGCCTGTATTTGTGGTGCCAATGGTGCGGGAAAATCCTCTTTACTCGAAGCAATTACTTGGGCAATTTGGGGAGAAAGTCGCACCTCGATTGCTGATGATGTGATTCATGCGGGCAGCGATTATGCGCGGGTAGATTTCGAGTTTAGTTATGGGGGAGAAATCTATAAAATTATCCGTAGTCGTCACCGGGGAGGGAAAGCTTCTGGTTTAGATTTTCAGGTGATTAATGATCAGAGTTTTCGTCCTTTATCGGGTAAAAGTATTAAAGATACTCAAGCACAGATTAATACTTATCTGAAAATAGACCATAAAACTTTCATTAATTCTGCTTATTTACGGCAGGGACAAGCGGACGAGTTTATGAAACAGCCTCCCAGTGGTCGTAAACAGATTTTAGCAGAATTATTACAACTCGATCGCTATGAAATTTTAGCAAATAAAGCCAAGGATATATCGAAACAATTTGATGGACAGTCCCTCCAGATCGAGCAGCAAGTAGAAACTATCAAACTCCGTCTTCAGGAGAAAAATTCTTATCAGCAACAGCTGCAAGAGTTAAGCACCCAAATTGACCAAATTAATCAAGCACAAGAGGTAAATAATCGGCGTTTACAGCAACTACAGGGGGAAGAAAATCAGCGTCAGAATTGGGAAAAACAGCTGCAGTGGCAAAGAGAACAGGAGCGAGCTTTATTAGCAGAAATCGAGAGATTAGACCGGGAAAAAGTTAGTCTAGACAATCAATTAAATCAAATTAGGACTATTCTTCATCGCAAAAATGACATTATTACTGCACACGAGCGCCTAATCAATTTAGATCAGAAAGAGGCCAGTTTGTCAAGTCAATTACAAGCTTGGCAACAGGCCCAGTATGATAAACAACAATTAGAACAGAAATTACAGCAAAAAATTAACGAATTTACCCTTCCCATCCAACAAACGAGCGCTCGTTTAGAAGAATTGGGAAGACAGGAACAAGAAACTCAAAAAATTATCGAGCAAGCGGGGGATATTCAAGCAGGATTAGAGAAATTAAATTATCATCGTCAACGTCTTCAGGAATTGGATAGATTAGCTTTAAAATATGCTCCTTTAAATAGCCGAAAAGCTGATTTAAATATGCAGTTGGAACGGGAAAAAGCTAAGATCAATGCTCGTTGGGAACAACTGCAAAGAAATCGGCAACAATTAGAGACAGAAATCGCTCGTATTCCTCTACTAAGAGAGGAAGCTCTCAATTTAGCCAAACGAATTAAGGAACTAGATAAAAAACAAACCTATTGTGAACGAGTTGAAGAAAAGGAAACTCTTAAACAAGTGGATAAAAAAAGTTTATTGGAGCAACAGAAAAGATATGAAGAACAACTTTTAGAGTTAAGTGATAAATTGGAAAAATTAAATATTCCCGATTCGGTTTGTCCTCTGTGTGAACAGAATTTAGACAGTCATCACCGTCATCAAGTAATCAGGAAAACCCATCAACATCAAGAACAAATTCAAGAGCAAATCTGGTCCCTACAGGAACGGATGGCAGACTGCGATCGAGATTTAAAACGTTTAGGGGAGGAATTAGCCCAAATTAAACAAGAATTGCCAGCAAGATCGAATCTACAACAAAAATATGTGCAGTTAGAAGTTAAGTTAGAAACTATTGAAGAAAAGGAAATAGAACTAGAGAAAACCGAGGAGATACTTGTCGAGTTAGAAGCACTTTTAAGCAGTGGCAATTATGCCCTAGAATTACAGCAAGAATTACAAATTGTCAATCAAGAAATCGCCTTTTTAAACTATGATGAACAAAGTCATGCTTTAGTCAGAGGAGAAGAAAAAAGATGGCGTTGGGCAGAAATTCAAGAATCAGAACTTAAGCAAGCAAACCGTCGTTTAGCTAATATCAAGGCCGAGAAACCTAATTTAATTAATCAATTAGCTAGACTAGAACAAGAGAAGCAAGAACTAGGTCAAAACTCCCCACTTAAACAGGAAGTTGAACGCTTAGAAAAGTTTATTCAAAACTTAAATTATGATCGCAGTGAACATCAGAATATTCAAAATCTGATCCGACAATTACAGGGGGTAAGATTACAGTATCAAGACTGGCAACAAGCAGAAAAAAATTATCCGGAAATAGCCGCTAAAATCGCTGAGATTGACCAAAGATTACAGCTGCGAAATCAGGATCGCCAGAAGCTGAATCAGGAGTTAGCCAATATTAGTCAAAAGATTGGTACTTTGACTGACTATCGCCAAGAAATAGCCGCATTATCGACCAATATTCAACAGCGAAGACAGATAATTGATGGATTGCTCTCCCAAAAAGGTCGGGTTGAGGAGAAATTACATCAACTAGAAACTTTAGGTAAACAACTGACAGAAAAAGAGGGCGATTTAGCTAAAGTTAAAAAACAATATACAGTTTATAAAGAGTTAGCCATAGCTTTCGGTAAAAATGGTTTACAAACTCTGATGATTGAGAATGTTTTACCTGAGTTAGAAGCCCAAACTAATCATATCTTAGCTCGCTTAACTGGTAATCAATTTCATGTGCAGTTTTTAACCCAAAAAAGCGGTAAAGGTACGAAGAAACAGCGACAAAAGTTAATCGATACTTTAGATATTATTATTGGTGATACCCGGGGATCTCGTCCCTACGAAACCTATTCAGGAGGGGAAGCTTTTCGGATTAATTTCTCGATTCGATTAGCTTTAGCGAGATTATTGGCACAAAGAGCCGGAACAGCCCTACAAATGCTCATTGTTGACGAAGGATTCGGAACTCAGGATGCGGAAGGATGCGATCGCTTAATTGCGGCAATTAACGCTATATCCGCTGATTTTGCCTGTATTTTGACTGTCACCCATATGCCCCAATTTAAAGAAGCTTTTCAACATCGCATCGAAGTCCGCAAAACCGAACAGGGTTCTCAATTAATGTTATTATCCTAGGAAAAATATTGATGTAAAGATGGAAAAGATTACGATCACAGTCAAACTATTTGCTATTTATCAAGAAGTCTATCAAACTTCACAATTAAACCTCGAATTTCCTGCCCACACTTCCGTTACAGAAGTGTTAAACTATATTATAGCCCCCTATCCTCAATTAGAAAGATGGCGCGATGTTACTCGTTTTGGAGTCAATCTTCAGTTTGTTTCGGGAGAGAAAATCCTCAAAAATGGCGATGAGATAGTTTTAATTCCCCCCGTTAGTGGTGGCTAAATGGAGATAGGGAAAATCACAAAAGTTGACTGTCACCTTTTTTCCTTTTTACTTTTTCCTTGATATCCCGTGTCTAGCTGGCAAATTCCCCCATCGGTAGAGCTTCCCCAAGAGTTTTTAAAAATAGTCCAAGACTACACCCCAGAGTCGGATGGCAGCGTCGTGGCACAAATATTATGGCATCGCGGTGTCCGGGATATGGCGACTCTGGGGACGTTTCTGGATGAGAAAGCTTATCAGTCAAAAACTCCCTTTGATTTTGGGCAAGAAATGAACTTTGCCGTCAAAAGACTGGAAAAAGCCCTAAATAAAGGCGAAAAAGTGACTATTTGGGGGGATTTCGATGCCGATGGTGTCACCGCTACCACTGTCCTCTGGGAAGGATTGGGGCAGTTTTTCCCACCCTATCAACAGTTAGATTATTACATACCCGATCGCCAAAAAGAATCCCACGGCCTCAATTGTCCTGGTATCGAGAAACTAGCGCATCAAGGAACCAGTTTAATCGTCACCTGTGACACGGGAAGCACGAATATCGCCGAAATTGACTATGCAAACAGTCTAGGTATCGATATTATCATCACCGATCATCATACCCTACCCGACGAGCGCCCCGAGGTGATTGCCCTGATTAATCCCCGCTACTTTGTGGAAACCCATCCTTTCTATCATCTTTCTGGGGTTGCCGTTGCTTATAAATTAGTGGAAGCGATGTATTTAACCCTGGCAGATATTCCCAGAAAACCCCTAGAAAATTTACTCGATTTAGTTGCGATTGGTTTAATTGCCGATTTAGTCAAATTGACGGGAGAATGTCGTTATTTAGCCCAAAAAGGTCTTAAAAAACTGCAAAATACTCAGCGTTTGGGAGTTAAAAAATTACTGGATTTATGTAACAAAACCGGAGATAGACCCCTGGATATATCCTTCGGTATTGGACCGCGCATTAATGCCGTCAGTCGCATTTATGGCGATGCCAGATTTTGTGTAGAATTACTTACCAGTGAAGATGAAAAACGTTGTCACGAATTAGCTGAACAAGCGGAATTGGCCAATATTCGTCGCCAAGAAATCCAACGGGATATTATTAAACAAGTTCAGAAAAAACTAGAAAGAATTGATCTTTCTACCACTAATGTAATTATTTTAGATGATCCCCAATGGATGGCGGGAATTTTAGGATTAGTTGCGGGACAAATTGCCCAAGAATACCAGCGACCGACAATCTTATTAAGTACCAGTGAACCACCTTTTGCTAAGGGTTCCGCTAGGTCAATTCGCGAGATCGATCTTTATCAATTAGTATCCTCTCAATCCCATCTTTTACATCGTTTTGGTGGTCATCCTTTGGCCGCAGGTTTAAGTTTAACTATAGAAAATTTACCCCTATTTATTGAGGGGATTAATCAACAGTTGCGACGCACAGGAATTGATTTAACTTCCCTTTCTTCCGAGATAGAAGTGGCTGCGGTGGTGACGGTTTCCCAATTGGGAAAAAGTCTATTTAGAGAATTAAAATTACTGGAACCATGCGGGATGGGTAATCCGACACCGAAGCTATTAATTCAAAATTGTTATTTTCACAATCTTTGGCATAAAAATCTTGAGGATTTCAAAGGCAGAAAAATCGCTTATCCCCGGACAACTTTTGAGATCTGGGATAGTTCAATCGAGCAGGGTTTCCCCGGTATGTGGTGGGGTCATCACAAAGACGAAATTGCTGCCGATACCCGTTATGATGCCGTAGTCGAATTAGATTTTAATACCTACAAAAATCGCTATGAAGTGCGCTTAATTGCCTTGCATCCCTATCAACAAGAATCCCTAACCTATAGCAATAAAAAAGATTTTTTAATCGACAATCGCCATCGAGAAATTAGTCAAGAAGTTAGCCAATTAAATCCCCTTTTTCTCTGGGAATGTCCCCGGGATTGGACAAAACTTTCCAGGGAATATCAACAGGCAATTTTACGGGATAAAAAGTTAGTTCTTGCCTATGCTAGTCCTTTGAAAAAATCCGCTCACACCACATGGATAAACCTTGTCGGGATCGGGAAATATTTAGCTAGAACTAAAACCAGTATTTCCCGTCAACAATTACAAAACCGCTTAAACCTCAGTTATCATACCCTAGAATTAGGATTAATTTCCCTAGCAGAAAATGGCTTTAAAGTCAAGAAAAATCAAGAAAATTTATCCTTTGAATTAGTCAATCATGAGGACAAAATTAATAAGATTGAGCAATTTCTAGAAGCGGTGGCCCTAGAAAACTTTCTCCAGCAATACTTTGCTACTGTTCCCCTAGAAATACTGCAAGCAATTCTTAATCATGAAGACTCGATCGATTTCTAGTTATAACCCTTATTTACTGATAGCTGATAACTGATTACTGATTACTGATAACTGATTACTGATTACTGATTACTGATTACTCCTTGACCGAAGAATTTCGGGGGTTTTGCCAGGGTATAAACTTCCGTATTTTGTGCGATTGCTTGACGAATATAGAGAGGAGTTTGTAACATTCCTAGTAAACTCATGCCATCAATTAAACGTAATCCTCCCGTAGTTGTATCGCTGATTAATTCATCTACCACGTCCGGATCGGGACGAGTATTTAAAGGATGATTAGCACAGAGAGTAAAACCCCAAGGGGAACCATAACTAGGAGTGGGAGCGCAATAGGAATGAACGTAGGGAAAAACTGCTTTTAAAGTATTCACCAAACGCGCATGATACATCACCGAAGGAGGAGAAACCGGGCCAGATTGGACAACAACAATGCCATTTGCTGCCAAAACTCTTTGTAGTTTTTCAAAGTATTCTTTCGTGAATAGGGGGAAAGAAGGACCCTCTTCGATGGGATCAACCAGATCGGAGATAATAATATCCCATTGATCGTTAGTGGTGTCTAAAACTTCTAAAGCATCGGCCACAACTAACTCAAAACGAGGATCATCAAAAGTACCTTGGTGCATTTCGGGAAGATGTTCCTTACAAGCTGCCACCACATCCCCATCGATATCAATCATCATCACTTTTTCGATTGTTTTCCAACGCAATAACTCCCGCGTTGTCGCACCTTCACCACCTCCCAGAATTAAAGCAGTTTTTGCTTCTTGGTGGGCAATCATTGCCGGTTGCACTAATGCTTCATGATAAATAAATTCATCCCCCGTACAAGATTGCCATTTCCCATCCAGTACCAAGGCTTTTCCATAGGCCCCCGACTCAACAATATACATCTCCTGAAAAGCGGTTTTTTTGTAGGCTAAAATCCGCGAAACCCCATGACTATAAATGTCCCAGGGGGTAATATATTCGTTAACCCATAGATCCGCTTTTAGTTCACTTCCTGCCATAACTAATCCTCCTTGGGGTGAAAAAGGCACGATCTATCATTATACAACAATTGACAAAATTCGATCGATAACCTGGAGATAATTCCAGGTTATCCCGAAGCTGCCGATAATCGATCGCTGAAAAACGTTAAGCTAGAAAAGATTAAGTAAGTAGTTATAATTAAATTGAAGATAGATTTTGCCTCTGATCCCCCCTGCCCCCCTTGATAAGGGGGGTGCCGATCCCCCCTTAGTCCCCCCTTTAATCCCCCCTTGACAAGGGGGGTATTTGATAATTTTTAACGCCTACCTACTTAGCTTCAAGTAAACTTCTAGCCACTAACCTATGACTAAAAACGAGACTACCGAGAAAAAGATTTTTCTCCTAGATTTTGAGAAACCCCTCTACGAATTAGAATCCCGCATCGAACAGATTAAAGAATTAGCCCAAGAAAATAGCGTAGATGTCTCGGAACAAATTAGTCAACTAGACGAACGAGCTAATCAATTACGTCGTGAAATTTTTAGCAATCTCACCCCTTCCCAAAGGCTACAATTAGCCCGTCATCCCCGGCGCCCCAGTACCCTAGACTATATTCAAGCAATCACCGATGAATGGTTCGAGTTACACGGTGATCGCGGTGGTTACGACGATCCCGCTCTTGTGGGTGGTGTTGCCCGTTTTAACGGTCGTCCCGTGGTGATTATCGGGCATCAAAAAGGCCGGGATACTAAGGATAATGTGGCTAGAAATTTCGGCATGGCTGCCCCCGGTGGTTATCGTAAAGCCATGCGTTTAATGGAACACGCCCATCAGTTTAATCAGCCAATTTTAACCTTTATTGACACCCCCGGCGCCTGGGCGGGGGTGGAAGCGGAAAAATTAGGTCAAGGGGAAGCGATCGCCTATAACCTCCGGGAAATGTTCCGTTTAGATGTGCCGATCATTTGTACTGTTATTGGCGAAGGTGGTTCCGGCGGTGCTTTGGGCATCGGTGTTGGCGATCGCCTATTAATGTTAGAGCATTCTGTCTATACCGTGGCGACTCCCGAAGCTTGTGCCGCCATTCTCTGGAAAGATGCCAAAAAATCCGATAAAGCAGCAGTTGCCCTCAAAATTACCTCAAAAGATTTAAAAGAGTTAAATATTATCGATCAGATCGTTCCTGAACCCTCCAGAGGGGCCCATGCTGATCCGATTAGAGCGGCAGCCAATTTAAAAGCCGCTATTAGTGAAAATTTAGAGGCTTTATCTTTGTTAACTCCCCAACAACGGCGCGAATCTCGTTATCAAAAATTCCGCAATTTAGGCGTATTTTTAGAAGCTACAGCTTAATCAGTGATCAGTGATCAGATGTGAGTTTTCAGTGATTAGTTTGTTTTGTAGATTTGGAAGATTTCAGCTTCAGTTTAAGGGTTGCACCGACAAAGCTATAATATTGATGGCAGGTTCAAAGACACACCAGATGAAACGGGACGAGGTGCTGGCAATTCTAGAGGCACACCGAGAACAGTTACAAAAACTAGGGGTGAAATCTTTGTCTTTATTTGGTTCAGTGGCCAGGGATGAAGCTGATGCCGATAGTGATGTAGATTTGTTAGTAGAATTCGATCGACAAGGTGGTTTTTTTCAACTTCTGCAAGTACAGTATTATTTAGAAGATATTCTGGGATGCTCTGTGGATTTAGGAACTCAGGATGCCTTAAGAGAACATTTACGGGAACCTGTGCTTGAGGATCTGATCAATGCCTTCTAGAGATTGGCGACTTCGCCTTCAAGACATTTTAGAATCTATCAGTGAAATTGAACAGCGAACAAAGGCAATGACGTTTGAGGAATTTGCCAAGAATCAAACAAATATCAAAGCGGTTCTCTATGATTTTATTATTATCGGAGAAGCAACTAGAAATGTACCGAAGGAAATTCAGTCTCGCTATCCTCTTATTCCTTGGCGTTTAATGGCAGGAATGAGAAATGTTGCAACTCACGAATATTTTCAAGTTAATTTAAGTAGAATTTGGGCAACAATTCGAGAAGATTTGCCGACCTTAGTACCACAACTACAAGAAGTATTGTCAAGGGAAACAGACCCGGAATAGTTGCGGGGCATTTGTCATATTTAGGGCTGGCTGAATGATGGTAAAACCCTTTGAAAATAAGACTTTTGACCTGTTAAAATCCGATGTTATACTAAATCCAGTTATTAAAGACGGATTATCTATTACCCCTATTGCCTCTCCTCATAAGTAGCCTATACTAAACGGATTTAGTATTAGTCCGATTATTTCCGAGTTATTATTGGTAGATTAATCTTACCAATTAAAAGGTCCCAAAGCCCGATCGTTGTAATCGCCACCCTCGGCAATAAAATGAATTACCATCGATTTACGGGTTAGCAGGGTATTATTAATCTTCCCCCCACCATGAATTAACATTCCGTGCCAGAGAAGAATCTCTCCTTTTTTAGCAGTAAATGATTGACAGTCATAATTCTGAGCGCGCTGGTTAACATAATCTTGGTATTGGGGAATTTGAGCGGCAGTAACATTTTTAAGATTGACGGCGGGATAGTCTGGAAAAAAGTCAGTTACTTTGATATTTTTATGAGATTTAGGATAAAAAATTAGCGGGCCAGCATCAGCGGAAATATCTTCCAAGGCAATCCAAACACCAACTAAATGATTAGCAGGATGAACATAAAAAACTGCCATATCCTCGTGCAGTCCTTGCTCTGTACCGTGCAGGAAGTTGATGGAATATCTCGGTTCGCAGGATTTGCCAATAATTAAATTAACTAAATCTCTCAGATTTTGATTGTCAAAAATTGCTTGAGCGGCGGGGGAAATCTCATGAAAGCCATGAAGTCGCCAAATAGAATTGACTAAGGCTTTTCTTTGCTCGATATCTAGGGCTAAAACTTGCTCGTGACTTAAACTCGCCGGTAGATTTTCTGCTTGAATGCCTTCAATTCTTAATCCAGGGATAGCCGATTCTAGGAAAAATAAATCGGCTAATTCTGCTACTAAATTATCGATCGCCGTTGCGGGAATTAAATCTTTGACAATACAATAACCCAATTCTCGCCAATGGTTAAGGAGTTGATATTCTCGTTCGGAAATTCGCCGTTGTTGACGAGCTTTTTGCAGGGATTTTTCGGCTTGCGATCGCTCTAACCAGGGTAATTCGGCAGTAGAATTGAAAGACCAGGGCAAATTTTTTAAGATATCGGCAATTTTAAGAATCATACTCAGTTCATCTTTTCCGAGCTACTTTCGGACTATTTTAATCCATGAGTGTTCGGTCTAGTCTGTCAACAGATATAAATTATCTGAAAAAACCCCCTAGTATGAGTTAGGAGGTTACAGGGAAAAAATTAATCAGGGTTGATGGGATTAACTGGCGCTAACTTCAGCAGGATAAACGCTAACTTGACGGCGACTTTTATCCTTGTATTCAAATTTGACCACACCATCAATTAAAGCGAATAAAGTATCATCGCCACCACGACCAACATTTTTACCCGGGTGAACTTTAGTACCCCGTTGACGGATGAGAATATTTCCCGCTTTTACCACTTGACCACCGTAGCGCTTAACGCCTAGTCTCTGGGAACGAGAATCGCGTCCGTTGCGGGTACTACCCGTACCTTTCTTATGAGCCATAATTTCTCTCCAAATGCTTTTTTGATTCTAAAAGTTATTCTTCTTCATCGCTACTATCTTCTACAACTTCAGCGACGGAGGTAGCAGCAGTGGCGACTAGGGTTTTACCGTTATAATTGATTGAATCAATCATAAAACGGGTAATTTCTTGACGATGACCGCGTTTTTTACGGGTTTTCTTTTTCGGGCGCATTTTATAAACAATAACTTTTTTGCCCCGACGATGTTGCATGACAGTCCCTTCGACGGTGGCCCCTTCGATAAAGGGTTGACCGATGCTAATATCATCCTCATCATGGATTAATAGCACTTTGTCGATGGTATGGGTACTTTGTTCATCGACGGGAAGAAGTTCGATATCGTAATAGCGACCTGGTTCTACCCGAATCTGTTTGCCACCGGTCTCAATAATTGCGTAACTCATGAATTTTCTGCGCTCGTTTTGCCGTACAGGTAGCTGAAAAAAATTCCAGCTTTTGTGCTAATGTCCTCACCTGATCCGAGCAGGAATTGACACAATTCACTATTATCTAATATTCGGGCGGCAATTGTCAAGCTTTTTACCCACCGATTGGCTATATACTGAAAATAATCTTACGAAAAGCTCAATTAAACCGTTATGGAACAGTGGGAAAGCAGAGGACACCTTTTAACTGAACAAATTAACCCAAATAGCCTAAATTTAGACCAATTAAACCCGCTCGAATTGGTGGATCTCTTCAATCGCGAGGATGCCCAAACCCTAAAAGCGATCGCCATGGCCCGGCAAGAATTAGCCCTAGCAATCTCCCTGACCGGTCAAGCTCTGGCTAAAGGTGGTAGACTCTTTTACATTGGGGCGGGAACCAGTGGCCGGCTGGGGGTTTTGGACGCGGCCGAATGTCCCCCCACCTTCTGCACTCCCCCGGAATTGGTACAGGGAATTATCGCCGGTGGAGCGGCGGCGCTGGTGCGTAGTTCCGAAGATTTGGAGGATAAAGCGGAAGATGGGGCGGCGATTATTGCCCAGCGAGAAATTCACGAATTAGACGTGGTAGTGGGGATTACCGCCGGGGGGACAACCCCCTACGTTCATGGGGCTTTAGGGGCGGCAAAACAGCGAGGTGCGACGACGATTGCTATTAGTTGTGTCCCCGCCGAACAAGTGGAGATCGCGGTGGATGTGGATATCCGGTTATTGACCGGACCGGAACTTTTGGCCGGCTCCACGCGCCTGAAAGCGGGAACGGTGACGAAAATGGCTTTAAATATCCTCTCCACAGGGACAATGGTAATGTTAGGCAAGGTTTACGGCAACCAGATGGTCGATGTGGCAGTTACTAATCATAAACTCCATGACCGCGCCCTGCGGATTATCTGCAACCTTACCGATGTTAGTCGCCAGGAAGCGGCTATTTTACTGGAAAAAAGTGGCCGCCGGGTTAAACTGGCTTTGTTAATGCAGAAAACGGGACTTTCGGCGGCCGCAGGACAAGAATTGTTACAAAAGCATCGGGGTCAATTACGGGCTGCCCTGCAAGCTTATAATCAAATTGATTGATAAAAACCTATTGATTTTGACTTTCCTATGGTTAATATTTCTTCGGAAATTGCTGCGATCGCTGTTATTTTCCTCGTCGCTGGTGCTATCTTGACTTGGAGTTTTTATCGGGCTAAACCCTACGGCCAACTGGGAATTTTAGCTTGGTTACAATCCTTGGTACTCATAGCTCCTTGGTTAATTTTTTTCGGGCTATTTGCGGCAGGAATTTATCTCAATCTAGCGGTAATTCTCTTTTTACTGGTTGCTTCCACCATTATCTATATTTATTTGGGCAACCGTTTACGCTTACTGAAAACCAATCAGATAATTGAACCGAAAGTTAACCCGGCAGTTAGCCAGTCCGTTACTCCTCTCGAAACCACGGCAGCGGTGACAGTAATTGTACCGGATGTGATTCCAATTACCGAAGAGGATTTAAAAGTTATTCAGAGTATTTTTGGGATAGATACTTTTTTTGCCACCGAGACTATCTCTTTTCAGGAAGGGGCAATTTTTAAAGGCAATTTACGGGGAGAACCAGATATCGTTCACTCGCGCTTAACCCAGAAATTAAGTGTTCATTTTGGCGATAAATATCGTTTATTTCTGGTGGAAGGAACCGAGGAAAAACCTGTGGTAATTATCCTTCCCAAAACTAACGATCCTAGTCCTGCCACTCTTGCTCAAAAAAATCTCTCTTTAGTTTTGTTAGTAGCCACTATTGTCACCAGCTTAGAAGCGGCGGGAATTTTATTGGGTTTTGATTTGTTTAGTAATTGGCAGAGATATCGAGAAGCAATTCCCCTGAGTTTGGGTTTATGGTCGGTATTAATTGCCCACGAAATCGGTCATCTAATTATCGCTAAACGCCATAATGTTCGTCTCAGTTTACCCTATTTTCTTCCCACTTGGCAGATTGGTTCTTTTGGGGCGATTACTCGTTTTGAATCTTTATTACCTAACCGCAGTGTCCTATTTGATATAGCTTTCGCTGGTCCTGCTTTGGGAGGTTTGGTTTCTTTAATCTTGTTAATCGTTGGACTGACTTTATCTAATTCGGCCAGCCTTTTTCAAATCCCTAGTACCTTTTTCCAAAGTTCAATTTTAGTGAGTTTTTTAGCGCGGATAGTTTTGGGCGACGAGTTACAAAATGCTGTTATCTCCGTGCATCCTTTAACTGTTATCGGTTGGTTAGGATTGGTGATTACCGCCCTTAATTTACTGCCTGCTGGACAGTTAGATGGTGGCAGAATTGTTCAGGCTATTTATGGTCGCAAAATTGCCCGCCGCACCACTGTGGCCACTTTGGTCATTTTGGGCATTATTTCCTTAGTTAATCCCAGTAATCCGATTCCTCTCTATTGGACAATTTTAGTCGCTTTTTTACAAAGAGAGTTGGAAAGACCGAGTTTAAACGAGTTAACCGAACCCGATGACACCCGCGCCGGTTGGGGTTTATTACTACTCTTTTTAATGTTGGCGACTCTGATTCCTTTAAGCCCTAGTTTAGCGGGACGGTTAGGCATCGGTGGCTAAATACTTCCCCGAAATTCTTGCCATTGATTGCCGTCAAAAAAAAGCTTGACAAAAACTCAAGTCTTGACTTATAATTTTCTTATAATGGGAATCCGTGTCCGCCTATAGACTCCTGATTTTTCGGTAAAATATAGCCTCCAGCATTTACCCCTGAAGATTTGACTTTTGGAGTTGCTTAAAATGTCTAACGAAACTGTCACTTATTCCCTAGAAGCTGTCCTGACAAGGATTGAGGGGAAAATCGACTCTCTAGAAAAACGCCTTGACGAGAAAATCGACTCTCTGGAAAAACGTATTGATGAGAAAATCGACTCTCTGGAAAAACGTATTGATGAGAGATTTGACAAGATAGAAGACCGGTTAACTAAAGTAGAAATAGGACAGGCCGAACTCAAGGGAGATATTAAGACTTTAGACGAAAAAATCAATGGATTAACTGCAAGAGTTGCCTATCAGGAATTCACCAATCGAGGGATTCTGATAGCATTGGTAGTCGCTATTTTAGGAGGTGCCGCTAAACTTTTTGGTTTTTTCCCTAATCCTTAGAAGTTGCCGGTAGCCGTACCTAGTAGATAGGCTCTTCCCAAAAATTTTTCGCTCATCACCCCGATCAACCGTTAGAATAGATTCAGAATTTAAGGATAAAATCTCATCTATGAATCCCGTTGTTTTGGTGCATGGTTTTCTGGACACTACTGCTGTTTTTAAACCGATGAGCAAGTATTTAAACTATCATGGTTGGCAGGTGCATAGTTTTAACCTAATTCCCAATCATGGTTACGAAAAGTTAGAAGTTTTAGCGGGTCAGGTAGATAATTATATCGAGAAAAACTTTGCTAAAGAGCAGAAAGTAGATCTGATTGGGTTTAGTATGGGAGGATTAATTACCCGCTACTACCTGCAAAGATTGGGAGGAGTGGAAAGAGTGCAACGTTACCTAAATATTTCTGCTCCGAATCGAGGCACTTTAACCGCGTATAGTTTACCTTTAGATGGGATTAGACAAATGCAGCCCGGGAGTCAATTTCTAGAGGATTTAAATCAAGATTGTCAACAAATTTTAAATAAAATTAAAACCACAATTATCTGGACTCCCTACGATTTAATGATATTTCCCGCCCATAGTTCTCGTTTATCGGTGGGCAAAGAAATTTCCATTCCGGTATTGCTTCATGCTTGGATGGTCAAAGATAGCAAAGTTTTAACAACAATTAAAGAGACCTTATTAGAATAGAAATACTGGTTGTCTCCAAAACTGGAACAGGGTCAAGATATCACCAACAAAAAAGTTAATTATCATCAAAAAAGCTTGACTTATGGTTATGATTGTGCTAATTCAAAAATGAAACGCATCAGCGGCGGACTTCGGGATTTGTATCATTAGAAGATTATTAAACCTCTCGGTTTACTCACTTAAACTGGCAGTTTCTAGCCATTTTTTACCCATTTCAATGGGAATACCGAGGGGAGGACAGAGGATTTTAATTAATTCAATTCCTCCCGTGATTAAAATGGTTCTTAAGCGAGAACTTTTCTTGATTTCTGCGTCAACTTTTGCGACAAAAGTTTGTTTTTCAACTTCGGTATTAGTGGGATAAGTTTGGGTGAGTTGGCTGATAAGTTGTTGGATTTCTTGAGCAGCTTCGGCTAAATTTTGGGGTGTGGCGTAATTATGTTGAACTGCTTTTTGATCTCCTTGCACCGTATCGGCAAAGTTAGCAATATTTGCTCCACGAAGGTCATATTTAGAAGCTTCTGACATAGGATTAGAAGATTGAAGATTACTGATGACAATTATAGCATCCATAATGGCAAAACTGACATTAAGATCGGCTTCAATTTCTAGGGCTTGGCATAGAGTGGGAATGGCTTTTTCGGTGGCAAGTTTAGCTAAGGATTGAGCGGCTTTAATCCGAATACTTGGATTCTTGTCTGTAAATAGTCTTTTAGCAAGGGTTCTGATAATTAAATCGAGGGATTCTGTACTCAATTTCATATCAGTTTACTGCATAACGAGAGCCAATCTTACCGAGGGCATCAACAGCACTGAAACGCACGCTATCATCTTCATCGGAACATACATTTACTAGATAAGGAATAACATCTTCTAGTCCAATTTCACCTAAAGCAATTGTGGCTGTGACACGAACTTTTACTTCCTTATCTTGTAGGGATTGAATGAGATAGGATATTGCTTTTTCACTACCAATTTTTCCGAGAGATTCTGCCGTGATTATCCGAATATCGGGATTAGCATCAGATAAGCAGAAAGCTAGGCAAGGAATGGCGGATTCATTGCCAATTTCTCCTAAAGCTCGAATCAGATTCAGGCGAACATTAAGATCATTTTCTCCTATTAAATGGGATACTAAGGTGTCGGCAAGGCTGCTATTGCCAATTTTGCCCAAGGCTTCGGCAGCTTTAGCGCGGATCTGGGGGAGAGAATCGTTGAGTTTATTCAATAAAGTATTGATGGCGATTTGGGTGTTATTAAGTTGCTGAACCATGTTATTTTTTCTCTGGGTTATTGTTATTAAGTTGCTGGGGATAATTCTGTTGGCTTCCTTGCACATTATGAGCTAAATTGCCAATGGTAGCTCCTCTTAAATCATAGGTAATAGATGATAGGGATGCGTTTTTTTCAGAAGAAGTAGGAATATTTTGACCATCCTCTGCAAGTTTAGTTTCTACTGCTTGAATCATAGCTGCAAATTCCGATTGGCGGTGTAAGTCGATATTGAGAGTATTCATATCTTTAAGAATGTTGGTTAGATTATCAATCTTGCCCCTGATTTCATCATATAAGTTTAATGTCGCCAAGATACTATTAGTTTTAGCTAAATCAATTTGTTTGTATTTTGCTTGTAGTTTTGCTTTTTCGTCTTCCCAATATTTCAGGTAGTCTATGCGCTCGAAGTCTTTATGAATTCTGGCATCTGGTAAAATAATCGGGAATATTCTTTGATAAAAGTCACCATTTCTAGCAATTTCTACTAATTCAAACATACAGTTTTCTGATTTTAAGTATCTATCGCTGATGACGGCGACGACACATTTCCCCTGTCCAATTTGCCGCATAAAGTTTTTGATGGAGTCTTTATAGGTGGTGTGGGTTTTATCCCGAATAATCTCAATTCCTTTGGCGGCAAAAGCTTGGACGAGTTGATTAGCCATTTCGTTGCTGTCTTCTTGCCAGTTGTAGGAGATGTAAACTTGTTGATTCATGGGTTGGGAGAGGGGGTGATAGTATTTAAGTTTGTTTTGAATTGTGTCTAGTGCTTTTCTAGCTATAGAGAGAGTCTTGCCATTATTTAATGTGACAAAAGCAGGATTTTTCAGGCATTTGATAAGTTCAGTCATCGCTGTTTCTGTGCCAATCTTACCCAAAGCGAAGGCTGCGTTCCCACGAACCTCAAAATAAGAGTCTTCTAAAGCCTTGAGTAACTCCGGAATAGCTGTTTCTGAGCCAATCTTACCCAAAGCCTCGGCTGCCTTCCGACGAACATCCTTATTAGAGTGTTCTAAAGCCTTGAGTAACCCCGGAATAGCTGTTTCTGTGCCAATCTTAGCCAAAGCCTCGGCTGCCTTCCTACGAACATACCAATCAGAGTCTTCTAAAGCCTTGAGTAACTCCGGAATAGCTGTTTCTGTGCCAATCTTAGCCAAAGCCTCGGCTGCCTTCCTACGAACATACCAATCAGAGTCTTCTAAAGCCTTGAGTAATCCCGCAATGGCTGTTTCTGTGCCAATCTTAGCCAAAGCCTCGACTGCCTTCCTACGAACATACTTATCAGAGTGTTCTAAAGCCTTGAGTAATCCCGCAATGGCTGTTTCTGTGCCAATCTTAGCCAAAGCCTCGACTGCCTTCCGACGAACATCCTTATTAGAGTGTTCTAAAGCCTTGAGTAACCCCGCAATGGCTGTTTCTGAGCCAATATTACCCAAAGCCTCGGCTGCCTTCCTACGAACATACTCATCAGAGTCTTCTAAAGCCTTGAGTAACTCCGGAATAGCTGTTTCTGTGCCAATCTTAGCCAAAGCCTCGGCTGCGTCCCAACGAACATCCTTATCAGAGTCTTCTAAAGCCTTGAGTAACTCCGGAATAGCTGTTTCTGTGCCAATCTTAGCCAAAGCCTCGGCTGCCTTCCTACGAACATACCAATCAGAGTGTTCTAAAGCCTTGAGTAACCCCGCAATGGCTGTTTCTGTGCCAATCTTAGCCAAAGCCTCGACTGCCTTCCTACGAACATACTTATCAGAGTGTTCTAAAGCCTTGAGTAACCCCGGAATGGCTGTTTCTGAGCCAATTTTACCCAAAGCCTCGGCTGCGTTCCTACGAACATCTTTATTAGAGTCTTCTAAAGCCTTGAGTAACCCCGCAATGGCTGTTTCTGAGCCAATCTTACCCAAAGCCTCGGCTGCCTTCCTACGAACAAACCCATCAGAGTCTTCTAAAGCCTTGAGTAACCCCGGAATGGCTATTTCTGAGCCAATTTTACCCAAAGCCTCGGCTGCCTTCCTACGAACATACCAATCAGAGTGTTCTAAAGCCTTGAGTAACCCCGCAATGGCTGTTTCTGTGCCAATATTACCCAAAGCCTTGACTGCGTTCCAACGAACATACTCATCAGAGTCTTCTAAAGCCTTGAGTAACCCCGGAATGGCTGTTTCTGAGCCAATCTTACCCAAAGCGAAGGCTGCGTCCCCACGAACATAATTATCAGAGTGTTCTAAAGCCTTGAGTAACCTCGCAATCGCTGTTTCCGAGCCAATATTACCCAAAGCCTCGGCTGCCTTCCAACGAACATACTTATCAGAGTGTTCTAAAGCCTTGAGTAACCCCGGAATGGCTGTTTCTGTGCCAATTTTACCCAAAGCCACGGCTGCGTACCTACGAACATACTTATCAGAGTGTTCTAAAGCCTTGAGTAACCCCGGAATGGCTGTTTCTGTGCCAATATTACCCAAAGCCTCGGCTGCCTTCCAACGAACATCCTTATCAGAGTCTTCTAAAGCCTTGAGTAACCCCGGAATAGCTGTTTCTGAGCCAATATTACCCAAAGCCTCGACTGCCTTCTCACGAACATCCTCATAAGAGTCTTCTAAAGCCTTGAGTAACCCCGGAATAGCTGTTTCTGTGCCAATTTTACCCAAAGCCTCGACTGCGTACATACGAACATCCTTATCAGAGTCTTCTAAAGCCTTGAGTAACTCATTAACAACTTCATTAGACTTTGTTAGTCCCAATAACTCCACCTTAAACCGTTTCGGTACATCCAACCGCAGCACTAATTCCACTGTCTGCTTTTGAAACTTAAAGTTGACTTCTCCCGCTAACCTCGCTCCTAATTTTAAATCAATCTCTAACCCTAACGTAACCACCCGTTTTGCTTCGGTTTCATCATCCAATAACCCCAACAGCAACGCCATAGGTTCCGTCCATTTGAGATAATTCAAATAGTCCCACTGTAACTGCTCATCCTTGAGATGGCGTAGTTTTTTCTGTAATTCCTCAGCCGTGTAGTATTCTTGAATCAGTTGATGGCGAAAAGCAATTTTATCATTACCTTCTAGGTGAATTAGATGATATTTCAATAAATCCTCTAACCACTGCTTACCGTAATATTCTGGCAATCCTTTATTTTTGATAAATTTGCTTAATTCTTCCTCTGCTTCTGTTCGGGAAATAGCCACCTGAATCTCAGTTTTTGACTCCCCTTGTGTCATTTTCCAAGCTAACACTTGCAGCAATTCTTGCCACCAATACCGCGATTCTTGGTAAGTAGGAACATCTGCTTTTAATTTCTTGTTATAAATTCCTGTAAAAATCTGGAAAACTAAGCCTAAATTAGCAGGAATTTTGTTCTCATTATCATCAAAAACTGAACAAAGCATCCACAAAAGCAGAGGAGTTTCTCCCAATTCCTTGAGACGATTTCCCAACTGTTTAAGCATTTCTTCGCCTTTTTCGGGCAAATAGGTCTTGACAAAATCCCGCATCTGTGGTTCGCTCAGGGGGAGCATTTCCAGCTTTTTCTCAATGTTTAAGTCGTCGCTGCCTAAATCCCTTGTTGTGAAAATCATCGGGATTTCTGCATACTGCTGACAAAAGTTTTTTAAATTCTGTCGTGCAGGATCTGAGGGCAATTCATTAATACCATCAAATAATAATAATGGGATAAAATTCTGATTTTCTAACAGCCAACTTTCTAGGGTATTACTATCAATAATTAATTTATGGCGTTTCAGGAATTGTAAAATTAAATCAAGAATTGAGGTTTCATACAAGCGTAATTCGATGAGAATGGGAATTTGAATGATTTTAGCCTGATTTTGTTGATTTGGGCGCAAGCTTTGCGCTTCTTCTAATAACAATCTTGCTAAAGCGGTCGATTTTCCTGAACCCGGACGACCTTTTAAAAGAACGTGATTAGCCTTATACTTGCGTAAACCATCTAAAACCGTGAATCTTTCGGTTTTTTCTGGTCTTTCTGGTCTTTCTTGCGGGTTTTCTCGTTCTTTTTCAATCGTCTGTACCCACAAATCCCTTAGCAAGGGTGCAGTTTTCGCTGGGCGCGTTTTTCCCTCTACGTCGGTGAGGGTGTAAAATGTCTCCCATTGGGCGTACTTTTCAGAGATAGATTCGAGATAAGGAGTCCAGTCAATCATTGATGCTGTCTGTTAGTTCGAGAAGGAACCCCGATTAAACTCTCTAATATTTTTAATTGTAGGCTAAGAAGATTTGGTCATGACTTACAAGATAGAATCGGAGTTTCTGCATCCCTCTCCTGTCAGACAGGGAAAACCCCATCCGAACATAAACACTCACGCTGCTGTCGTACCTTGTTCCAAGCACTTTAACGTATATCTGGCACGAGTTTTAAGAATTGTTAATTGATCTGCCTTTGCTAACAACTCATCTAACTCCGCTACCTCATCAGCGCAGAGTAAAGATTCTGCATTTCTCGTCACTAAATCATCTAAACGGGTTTGTTCTACGAGGGACAATTGACAACTTGCCAGCGCTTTTAATTCATCCACACTCAAACCAATCAAACAATCTTCATCGAGTCCTAATGAATTGGCAAATCGAGAATAGGTGTTCCAGTCCAATAAAACCCCGACTCGTTCTCCCTGCTCATTTGTTAAGTATTTTATCAGCTTGGACATATCAGAAACACTTACAATACAATATAATCCTATTTTAGTAATTAATTCCAGAAAATGCCATTGATCGCCGATAAGGTTATCCTATTTTTGTTTTCCTAATTGTTGGTTTTTCTAAAAAGTTTGTGCGTTACGGCAATATTTAGACCTTGATTTTTTCCCTAAAAACAATGGATTGCCTAACGCACCCTACGTTTATTTCTGTTTTCCTAATTGTTGAGCTTTATAAAAAGTTGATGCGTTACGGCAATATTTAGAACTTGATTTTTTCCCTAAAAACAATGGATTGCCTAACGCACCCTACGTTTATTTCTGTTTGCCTAATTGTTGGGCTTTATAAAAAGTTTTTCTAAAAAGTTTGTGCGTTACGGCAATATTTAGAACTTGATTTTTTCCCTAAAAACAATGGATGCCTAACGCACCCTACGTTTATTTCTGTTTTCCTAATTGTTGAGCTTTATAAAAAGTTTCTAAACTGTCACTATCCCCGACAAAACGCCAGTGCCAAGGCTCATAATTGATACCCTGGGGATTGTTTTCGGGGAAAGATAACTCGAAACTATACTGAGCAGCGTTATTTTGCAACCAACGAAAAGCGGCAGTATTAGCAAAACTGCTACTTAAATTCGTTGCCGGAGTGCTACCATCGCCAATATCGATCGCATAACCGGTATGATGTTCACTGTAACCCGGAGGTGCGCTCACTTCTGCTCGTTTGCGGGTTGGCTGATTGCGTTGTTTTTTCACTTCAAAAAAGAGCTTTTCTTGGGTTGCTTTCGATCGAAAAGCCGAAATTGGCATTAAAATCACCCCCGACCTTCTTGCGTCACTCTGCATCTGGATAAAAGCCTTGGCTGCCGGTTTCCTTAAACGCATAGCACCATCCCCAGTAATAGGGGCTAATTCCGTCTCTGGAGCCTCTTGGTAGGGTAAATGACCTAGAATGTTCTCAATGGGGCTAGGAGTGGCTTTAATGACGGGTGAGGGGTTAATAACTGGTTTTTTTAGGGAAGCAGAGGGACGATTCAAGACTACTATGGCAATTATCCCAGTTCCCAGCAGAGCGAGTAAACCGCTTGCGATCGCAAATATCCCCAGAGAATTAGTAGTTTGTCTGTACTGGCTGTCCCGCAAAGCTTCGGGAATATCATCGATCGGTTTCACGGTTCACTTACCCTCCTGCACGATAATTACATTATTCCCCGGCCACTCCATCTTGACGAGCAGCGTGTTGAACGGCGGCGGCCACAGCCGTAACTACACGACTATCAAAAACCGAGGGAATAATATTCTCTCGATTGAGATTAGCAGGAGTGATCAAAGAAGCGATCGCTTTGGCCGCTTCCAGATACATATTATCGGTGATTGCCCTAGCACGACAGTCCAAGGCCCCGCGAAATAATCCGGGGAAAGCGAGAACATTATTAATCTGATTGGGATAATCGCTGCGTCCGGTAGCCACCACGGCCACTAAATCATTGATTAATTCCGGTTGAATTTCGGGAATCGGATTAGCCATGGCAAACACGATCGCATCTTTAGCCATTCCCTTGACCATTTCGGGAGTCAATACCCCCGGTACACTCACCCCCAAGAAGACATCAGCGCCTTTAAGAGCATCCCCTAGCTTCCCACTGGCAGCCACGGCCCAAGCTTGTTTTTCTGGGGTTAAATCGTCCCGTTTTTGGGAGAGGATACCAAGGGAATCACAGAGGGTTATATCTGTAGCTCCTGCGGTTTTAAAGAGAGTAGCGATGGCGATACCCGCTGCACCTGCACCATTAATGACAATTTTGGCTGTATCAAGCGATTTTTTGACCAATTTGAGGGCATTAATCAGGGCAGCCAGGGAAACGATCGCTGTACCATGTTGATCATCGTGGAAAACGGGAATGTTTAATTCCGCTCGCAGACGTTTCTCAATTTCAAAACAGCGGGGAGCGCCGATATCCTCTAGGTTAATACCACCAAAAACCGGAGCGATTCTTTTGACGGTTGCGATGATTTCTTCGGGGTCTTGGGTGGCTAAACAGATGGGAAAAGCGTCAATTCCGGCGAATTCCTTGAATAACATCGCTTTCCCTTCCATGACTGGCAAGGCAGCCTCTGGCCCGAGATTTCCTAATCCTAATACCGCGCTACCATCGGTAACTACAGCGACGGTGTTGCCCTTGATGGTTAATGAGTACACTTGTTCGGGGTCGTGGGCGATAGCGGTGCAGATGCGACCAACTCCGGGGGTGTAGGCCATGGCCAGGTCATCTTGGGAGGTGAGGGGAATACGACTCTCAATGGAGATTTTACCCCGACGATGGAGATCGAAGGTGCGATCGGAAACTTTCAGGAGTTTAACATCCGGTAGAGCTTTAACCGCGGCGATAATCTGTTCCGCTTGGTCGGTACTAGCGGCATCAACCATCACCTCGCGGGTGCTAATCTTTAAATTGCGTTCGATCAGAGAAATTTGCCCTAAATTACCCCCGACATCGGCGATCGCATTGAGGACAGAAGCGAAGGTTCCCGCTTGATTGGGGATTTCTATCTTGAGACTTAAACTATAGCTAGGATTGGGCGTTAAATGAACCATGCTGAAGGCTTCCAATACTGATAAATATTGATTATCTTCTATCTGTGCAGGACTTTGGTATCTAATCGCGCAGTTTCTTTAGCTATTAGGGTTTCTCTGGGCCTAACACCAGGGGAGCGGGGTGTGGGGTGTGGGGTGTGGGGTGTGGGGAGATGGCAAATTAGGTTAGACTTCATCTTGATGAGAAAGGCTGTAAATATGACTAGAGAATTATATCCGGCGATCGATCCCTATGGTACTGGTTACTTAAAAGTATCGGCTCTCCACACAATTTATTATGAAGAAGTGGGCAATCCCCAGGGTAAACCGGTAGTATTTCTCCATGGCGGGCCCGGCGGTGGTATTGAAGGGATTTATCGTCAGTATTTCGATCCACAGAAATGGAGAATTGTCCTTTTTGATCAACGGGGTTGCGGTAAAAGTACCCCCCACGCTGAGTTAAGAGAAAATAACACTTGGCTGTTAGTGGCAGATATCGAAAAACTACGAGAATTATTAAAAATTGAGCGCTGGGTAGTTTTTGGTGGTAGTTGGGGAAGTACCCTATCTTTAGCCTACAGTCAAACCCATCCCGAACGATGTTTAGGCTTAATTTTGCGCGGGATTTTTCTACTGCGAGAAAAAGAATTAAAATGGTTTTATCAAGAGGGAACCAGTTATATTTTTCCCGATATTTGGCAGAATTATTTAGCACCTATTCCCCCGGAAGAAAGGGGAGATTTGCTGGCCGCTTATTATCGGCGCCTGACTAGCGATAACCCCCAAATCCGTCTAGAAGCTGCCAAAGCTTGGTCAATTTGGGAGGGAAGTACCAGCAAATTAATTCCCGCGGACAATTTAATCGAGAGATTCGGTCAGGATAATTTTGCCGAAGCTTTTGCACGTATTGAATGCCATTATTTTGTCAATAAGGGTTTTTTAGAGACGGATAACCAACTCATCGAAAATGTTGATAAAATCCGCCATATTCCCGCGGTTATCGTGCAAGGACGTTATGACATTGTTTGTCCGATGATTTCTGCTTGGGAATTACATCAAGCTTGGCCGGAAGCGGAATTTATCATTGTTCCCGATGCGGGACATTCGATGACAGAAGTGGGAATTCGTAGTGCTTTAATTGAGGCTACCGATAAATTTGCTCATTTATAGATAAGCTAGTTATCGTGATGATTTTGCCAAATTTGTTCATAGGCTTTTTCCATATCTATCGTAAATTTTTTTCCATTCCAGAGGGGAGATGTATGACGAGATTGACGTAATTGATAACGGACTTCTTCCCTTAAATTTTTATTTAATCCTAACTTAATTCCCCACTGCACATATTCTTCATCACTCCAAGCTATACCCTGACTAATGCCGGCATTTTTCATAAAAGTATAGCTATTGCGGGCTGCAAATTGTTCACCAACCCTAGTGACTAAAGGAATCCCCATCCAGAGGGTTTCTAGGGTTGTGGTAGCACCATTATAGGGATAGGTATCGAGAACTATATCAGCAATTCCTAGATTAGCGCGATGGGTTTCCTCATTGAAATCATTAGGCAAAAATCTTAATCTATCTTGACTAATTCCCAATTCGTCGGCACTTTTGAGAAATAATTCTCGAATGGTTTCTTTGTCGGCAAAACCTTTGATTAAAAGATAGCTATTAGGAACCTGTTGGAGAATCTGCAATTGCAGATAAATCATGTTTAAGGTGCGTTTTAATCCCGATTGCACGGTCAGATAAATAATAGCATCATCGGGAATATTTAAATCAGTTCTTCTCCTAGTGGGAACACCCACTTCAAAACCATCTACGGATAAATAAGAGTTAGGAAGTCGGATAATTTTTTCTGAATAAATTTCTTCAGCATTTTCGGGTAAAACGTAGTTATCGGCAATAAAATAATCAATCGCAGGGATTCCCGACGCATCTAATCCTAACCAAGTTACCTGTATCGGTGCTGGTTTTAAAGCCATTACTAGACAAGTTGTATTATTGGTTAAGCTATCAAGATCCACTAAAATATCTAATTTGTCTTGACGAATTTGGGCAGTTATTTGTTCAATTTTTGCTGGCAAGTTATAGCTATAATCTGAGTTATTTTTAAACCATTTTTCAGTAATTTCGTCCGCTGCTTGGTTGACACAATAGGTGTAAATTTCAAATTTATCTCGATTATGATAGTGAAATAACCAGCGACTTAACCAACCCACAGAATGACGACGGAGAGTATAGGCAATATAACCAATTTTTATTTTTCTTGCTGGAGATTTTGGAGAAGAAACAGGAGCAATATAGGTATAGCGGGTTCTTACATCTGCTTGAAAAATTTCTGCTAGTTTACTTTGTAAATAGCGATTAATTTTCGGATTATCTTGATAGTAGGGAAGACAGCTAGTAACTCCTAAAATAGAGTCGATAATAAAGGGAAGTGCATTAAATTGTTCGGCATTAATTTGTCGCTCGATTAGTTGTGTTAATTCATCGATAAATTTAGGTAAATTTCCCCAGTCTCCCTTAGCTTGTAAAATACCAATCACTAGAGAAATTCCGAACAGCTTTTCAGTATTTGTTTGGCAATTTTTGTAGAAATTATCGGCAATTTCTAGAGCTTTTTTATAATCAACAGTGTTGGTTTTATAAAGATTAAACAAACTATTTTTTAGGTATAAATCCTCTGGTAAAAAGCGCAAACAAAGTTCTACTAAATTAATAGCAAATACACTTTGTTTTTGTTGATAACCATAATTGACAATTGCTGATATAACTTTGGCTGCAATTATTTCTGGATTATTGATATGTAAGGCTGCTAATTCTAAAAAGTGGATGGTATCAGTACAGGGGTAGATTAAAACTTTTTCGGTCACTCGCAGCAGTAAATCAAGATTAATTGCTGCTGTAGCTGTATTCTTTAACAGTTCAAATACACACCAATCACTGCACTTTTCCATCGCAAAATATTGGAATTGTATTTCTAATTCCATCAGATGCAGGAGATTATTTAAACAACTAGGATTAAGATTTTGTAGCTGCCATCGAATTAGATAACTTGTCTCTAGTCTTTGGGAATTTTCTTGTCTGGTTGCCTCTGCATCTAGGATTTGAGTTAAAGTTTCTATCCACCCCGATAATTCTGATTCGGCTGCTTGACTCAACACCAGTAACCAAGTAGCTTGTGCGTCTTCTTCTCTATCTTGTAAAAGATAGGCTAATCCTAGATAAAAATAATCCTCAATTACAGGAGAATTGTTTTCAGTTAATTGTTCATAAAACTGCAATACCAGTTGATAATTGTTGTCGTTTAAATGGGTTTGTATGTCTTGATGCCATTGCATAGTTTTTATCCTCTAAGATTGACAATAAATATTCCACATTTGCCGATAAGCAGTTTCTAAATCTCTGGTAAATTGTTTGGCATTCCAGAGGGGAGATGTATGACGAGACTTTCGGAGTTTCCAACGGACTTCTTCTCTTAAATTTTTATCCAATCCTAACTTAATTCCCCACTGCACATATTCCTCATCACTCCAAGATATACCCTCAGTTATTCCCGCATTCATCATTAAAGTATAACCGTTGCGTGATGACCATTGTTGCCCCACTTTAACCACGAGAGGAATTCCCATCCAGAGGGTTTCTAAGGTGGTTGTACCACCATTAAAGGGATAGGTGTCCAAAACCACATCAGCGATGGCTAAATTTGCCCTGTAGGTTTCCGTCTGATAGAGAGGAAGCATCTTAATTCGATTAGTTTCTACCCCAACTTCTGCGGCAATTTGACAGAATAAATCCAGGAGGGAATTATCATCAGCAACTCCTTGAACCAGGAAATAACTATTAGCTACGGATTTGAGGATTTGCATTTGTAAGCGAATCATCGCAGGATTACGCTTAATTGCCGTTTGAGAACTTAGGTAAATAACCGCATCATTATTAATACCTAAATCTTCTCTTCGCAGGGTAGGAACGGCTATTTCAAAACCATCCACAGCGACAAAAGCATCAGGTAAACGCCAGATTTTTTCCTGATAATATTCTTGGGCATTTTCTGGTAGTACATAAGCATCCGCTAAAAGATAATCTACTGCGGGTAAACCGGAACCATCAAAACCTAACCAGTTAACTTGAATAGGAGCAGGTTTTAAGGCAATAACTTGGACAACCATTGGTCCAGTACCACTATCTAAATCCACAAGAATATCGATGTTATCTTCTTTGATTTTGCGATAGGTTGCTAGGGAGTCAGCAGTAGCATGATAGATTTTATCTGCGGGATTAGAAAACCATTGTTTCGTTATTTCATCCACAGATTGACTCACCATATAAAGGTGAATATCAAACTGCTCACGATTGTGATAATTAATAGTCCAACGACTCAAAAATCCTACAGGATGACGTTTTAAGTTTTGGGCAATGTAACCAATTTTCAGTTTTTTATTGGCATTATCTTCTCTAGGTTTGTCAAAACTTTCCTCTTGAAAACCCAGCATTTCTTGGTAAGTTTTTTGAAAAAAACTGCCAATCTGATTTAAAAGAGGTCGATTCTCTTTCGGGTTATCTTCATAGTAAGAAATCGGATTCATAACTGTTAGCAAAGCTTCCCTGACTAAGGGATGTATGTCTTGAGGTTTTTCTTGTAAGAATTGTCTAATTAAGTGTTTATACTCTTGACAAATACTAGGAATATCATCCCATTTAGAGGCACGCAAAGAACCATTAAAGAGGAGAGATTGACTAAACATTTTTAAATCAATTGTTTCGCTTTTATCTTTGAATTCTTTAATAAAGTTTATTGCTTTTGGGTAGTTAGGGACAGAGACATAAAACCAAAATAAATTAGCTACTAAGTACAAATTTTCGGAATAAAGGGGAAGAAAAGCTTCCGCTAAGTCAACGGAATAAATAGGTTGATATTTCTCAAAAGCAAAGCGTCGAGTAATAATTATGACGTGATTAAGTAATTCTAGAGAATTGCCAAGATAGGGTAAACTTAACCGAACTAATTCTATGGTATATTCATGAGCGTAAGGTATGACGGCAATTACTACCCGTTCCAATAATTGAGAGTTAACTGAACCCTGAGTAATTAATTCTAGTATTTGCCATTCTTGCAGTTGTTGAGGATGAAATCTATTTAATTTAATTTCAACGAGAGTTAAATGCAGTAAATTATCGAGATAACTGGGATTAATTTCCTGTAGATGTTTACGAATTAACCAAGGGATTTCTAGATTTTCTAACTCTAATTGTCGGTTAGCTTCGGCAGCTAAAATATTGCTTAATTCTAGCATCCATGACTCGGTTTCCTGTTCTTCTCCTTGAGTGAAAACCAATAACCAAGTAGCTTGTGCTTCTTCTTCTTTTGCCTGCAAAAGATAGGCTAATCCTAGATACCAATAATGACTAATTTCTAGGGGTTCTTTTTCTATCAGTTCTTCGTAAAACTGACTAACAATATCGTATTGATTGTTTTCTAAAGCGGTTTTAACTTCATTGTGCCAAGACATAATTTAATTCTCCCTAATTAACTTTCACAATAGATTTGCCACATTTGACGATAGGCGCTTTCCACATCTTTAGTAAACTGACGTGCATTCCAAATCGGGGAAGTTTGTCTAGATTTATCTAATTTAGCGATAACTTTGCGTCTCAGGTTTTCATCCTTACCTAACTTAATTCCCCAATCGATATACTCCTCATCACTCCAAGCAATACCTTCACTAATTCCCGCATTAACCATTAAAGTATAACTATTTCTCGATGACCATTGTTGACCAACTTTTGTAACTAAAGGAATCCCCATCCACAGCACATCTAAAGTCGTCATTCCTCCCGTAAAAGGATAGGTATCTAAAACCACATCAGCTATTCTTAAATTTGCTCGATAAATTCCTGTGGGATAGAGGGGGAAGATTTTTAATCTCTCATAATTAATTCCTTCTTCCTCGGCAACTTTGAAAAATAATTTTTCCACTGATTTAGCATCACTTAACCCTTGAATACTCAAATAACTATTAGGAACTGCCTTTAAAATTTGTAGCTGAAGTCGAATAGTTTCAGGGTTACGTTTAACCCCCGTTTGTGCGGTTAAGTAATTAATTGCATCCTCTGGAATCCCTAAATCATCCCTTCGGAGAGAAGGGGAAGCAACCTCGACACCATCCACACAAATATAGGAATTAGGTAAGCGCCAAATTTTTTCTCGGTAATATTCCTGTGCAGCTGCTGGTAAAACGTAATTATCAGCAAGATAGTAATCAATTGCAGGAATTCCTGACGCATCAAAACCTAACCAAGTCACTTGTATTGGTGCGGGTTTTAGTGCCATGACTTGACAAGTTGCTTCATTAGTGATGCTGTCTAAATCTACCAAAATATCAATATTATCCTGACTAATTTTTTCAGCAATCAGTAGAGGCTTAATCGGTAAATTATAGCAAGCATTTACCCGATTTTTAAAATCATTTTCAGTAATAAAATCTTCTTTTTGAGATACTAGGTATAAAGAGACATGAAACTCATTATAGTCATGATACTTCATTAACCATCTAGAGATTAATCCGATAGAATGATTACCTAAAGTATTGGCAATATAGCCAATTTTAAGAACTTTATTGGCATCTTTAATAGTCGATTTTTGCAGAGAATGACGGTTATAATTATTGCGAACATATTCCTGAAAAAGTTGACCAACACAATTATTAATGTAACGGTTTTTTCTTGGGTTATCTTCTAGGTAAACTAGAGGGGATACAATTGATAGGCATGGTCTATCCAATAATCTTGGACATTCTCGATTAGCGATACTTTTTTGCAAGGATTCTGTATATTCTTCAACATCTGCCTTAATATCGACCCAATTACCACTAAATAATTTGACATAAAGAGCAAGAAAATCAGCTACAGCTTGAGAAGGCAACCCTTGACAACTTGTTTTTAATTGACTAGCTACTTGCATAGCAGCAGCAAAATCTCGATTATAAAAATAACATTGATACAGTTCAGCTAACAGATAAATTTGCCCTGGTTCCACTGCCAAACAAGTATTAATAATATCAATAGCCAATGGTATGCCTAGAGAAGGTAATTTAGCTTCTACTACTTTGATAAAAGTTTGTCGCTGACAGTTAGATTGAAATATTGCTTCCAAGTAAGGGACGGTTTCTGGTATCTGAGAATCGAGAAATTTTTCTAAAACTTCTTCCAATAAACTTAACTCTAGACTCTGGAAATCATTTGTTTTTAACACATCAACAAATAACCAAGCTTTTAACTGCTCTTGATCAAAATAATTCAAATCAATTGCTAATAAAATAAACCGCAGTAAATTATCAATATTATCGGGACTAATCTCGCGAATATGTCCTCGAATTAACCAACTGGTTTCTAAATTGCCTAACTCTAATTGTCTGCGCGCTTCCCCATCCAAAATATTGACTAAATCTGCTGTCCACAGCATCACCTCCTGTTCATCCCCTTGACTGAGGACGAATAACCAAGTAGTTTGTGCTTCTTCTTCCCTAGCTTCTAAAAGATAGGCTAATCCTAAATACCAATAATGACTAATTTCTAGGGGTTCTCTTTCTATCAGTTCTTCGTAAAACTGGCTAACTTGCCAGAAATCCCCTTGGATAATTGCCGGTTCAACTTGGGAATGCCAAGACATAAGTATTTATCGTTAAGTGTCTCTACTAGCGTACCCAAATATAAGCAAAATTTTTCTATATAAGTAAAATTTATCAGTCGGTCAGGGGTTGGGTTTTGGGGTGGTCACTGCGTGCGCTTTGCGGGGGGTGTTAGGGTTTTAGTTGAAATTCCCCCACTTCCCACGTCCCCACGTCCCCACTTCCCCCGCTTCCCACTCTGCACCCAGTTTCAACGCGTCCTAGCTTACCATCAATGTCAGCCAAGAGTCAGTCCCGATGAAAAAGTTTTCACCACCAGAGACGAAAGAGGTTTCCTTCCCTATACCCCACACCCTACACCCTACACCCTACACCCTACACCCTCTTTCAAGTCAGTTTTTTGAAATATTTTCTAAATAAACCAATAAATCGGCCATAGCTTGAGTATCGGGCTGAAATTTGGGCATTGGCGGGGTTTTACCGCTAATTACCTGTTCAATTAGACTAATTCTCGATTTGCGACGGGAAACGTCCTCTAAACTCGGTCCGACGATACCATCAGCAAACTGACCGTGACAAGCAGCACAGTTAATTTGAAAGATTTCGTAACCGCGACTGACATTACCTTGTCGGGATAACACCTCTTTAATGTAGGGATCCGACATCTTAGCCAGATGAAAGGTGATTAAATAGGTGCTAATCAGGAACAAAACCACGATTATAACCATTAAGAATCGATAAAGCCCGAATTTTGGTTTAAATAACTGACTATTCACGAAGGCCGCCGAAGGAAAGATGAGTTTCTCTTTACATTTTGCAACTTTTTGCCCCAAAATTCCACCGCCGCTGCTAGAGATAGGCAAATGGAGAATAATATAAGACAAAAGCGCATCTTTTTCTAACCCTCTAGCAATGAACCTATTAACCAGACTGGAAGATTGGCCCTATATTATCTTACCTATCATCATCATCCTCAGTTTCCTGCTGTTGGGATGGCTCGTAGAACAGCGCGTTGTCAGTCAACTTTTATCAATTGCCAGAGAAAAAAACCTGCGTTTCTCGGAAGGGGTTTTACGTTCCCTGCGTGGATTAAGCATACTTTGGTTCGGACTTTTGGGTTTAAATATTGCCCTCTCCCTTCCCAATCTTCCCCTCTTTCCCTCCCTGATTCTCCTGAGCCAAAAATTGCTGCTAGTGGCTTTTTTAGCTTCGGCTACTTGGGTTGTTGCTCAATTATCCGTGGAAATATTACGAGTTTATACCACGGGAGATGATGGCATTTCTTCCCTAACTTCCCTATTTGAATTTCTCGCCAAAGTTATAATTTTTAGCTGCGGTTTTTTGCTTATTCTAAGCTCGATTGGCATTTCGATAACTCCCCTGCTTACTGCCTTGGGTATTGGGGGTGTTTCCCTCGGTTTAGCTCTCCAAAATACCCTAGCTAATTTAATGTCGGGGATTAATATTATCACTTCTAAAAAAGTTAGACCGGGAGATTATATAGAACTGAGAACGGGAGAAGCTGGTTATGTGCGAGATGTGGATTTAAGATGCACAGTAATCGAAGAAATTACCAATAATCTTTTGGTCATTCCCAATGCTCAGATCATTTCTTCTAGTTTCCGTAACTATAGTTTACCGGATAACTCCCTACTGGTTCCCGTGGAGGTGGGCATTAGTTACGATAGTGACTTAGAAAAAGTCGAAAAAGTTACCCTAGAAGTCATGCAAGAAATCGCCCAGCTATTGCAACCTAACCTCGGTGACTATCAACCCTTGATTCTTTATCGTAAATTCGATTACTATAGTATCCTGCTGACGGTTTATCTCAAGGTGGTAGAAGAAGAATTTTTTCAACATCTCACCATTAAACACGAATTTATTAAACTCCTACACCGACGCTATCAGCAAGAAGGAATTAAAATTCCCTATCCGATTTTTTTTCCCTATCCCCCTGCTAATCCCTCTAGTTAACTTAAATTCGCTATCTCAACAAACAATTGAAATGCGCGGACAACCTACAACTGATAATTCTGCTCAAAAAACTTACGAGTCATCGGTTGGGCAACTTCAATACCGTGGCCTTCTCCTAGTAATTCTAGGGGTTTTCCTTCCACTTGAATCCAGACTTTGGCATTGGGATTCTCGGTGGTAGTAGTATAGATGATTTGTGCCAAACGACCGATTAACATATCAGGGCCATCATCAGTGCCAAACTCGCGCGAGAGATTAATCTTAATTCCCGTTTTATCTACTTTTAAATCAAGTAATTTAGTCCCGGGGGGAATAGTAGTCATATCCGGAGGATTACTTGGACCAGCTAATAGAATCTTCAATACTGCTGTTAACTCTCGGTCGTCGCTATCTGCTTTTTGAACGGTAATTTCTTGGGTGACTAATTGATTACCCGTATCAGTCACTTTTAACCAATAAACCTGTCGATTTTCCCTAACAGGAATAGCTGCAGGAGTTGCTGTCGGACTTGTCTCCACTGCACCGGGAGAAACCGGCTCAACAATTGGTGATTGACTTATCGGCGCCGGAGTGGGAGATTCAATCGGGTTTTCGCTGTTTTTCTGGGAGGAAGATAGGTGATGGACGGCAAACCAAGCAGTGGCCCCACCAGCAGTAAATAAAGCGAGGCCGATACCAATTATCCAAGGTAAAGAGATTTTATCGCTAGAGCGAGAACTCGGCATAATACTGAAACATCTCCTGTTTTCCGACCGTTAAATTTAATTGGGGTTCCCCGATCGAGGTTCAATGCTGCCAAAGGCGGCTATACTCAGCTTATCATCGTCGATCTGCAATTGGAGAAGGCGGGCGATAATTCCTTGTTTCTCGAAGTTTTTTAAATCTAACTGGGTGGATATACCCTCGGCAAACCCCTTGAGAAGGCGCGAGGAGATGCGACGACCATTAAGAGTGGCTGTGGGGTCAATAAGCTCGATTTTTCGCCCCTGCACTAGCTTAAATCCCACTTCTAAGCTCAGATTGAGGGTGGCTGCTGGTTCGTCTGGCCGTTGTGTCTCTAGCTGCAGGCTGAGGGCGACTCGATTATTATTAAGAAAGTTAAAATTTGCTTGACTAAGTTGATATTTTGTGCTGTTCGATTCTTCCCTAGAGGGAATCAGATTATTAATCAGGGTCTGAATTTGTTCTTTGACCGCTGCCGATTGTAAAGCTTGATTAACATTAGTTTCCGTGAGGACAAGATGCAATGCCCCCGCAGCCGGTCGGCGCAAGGCGGCGGCTAAACTGCTGTTTTTTTGCTGTAATCGCCGCAAATCGAGGCTAATTGGCTCAGTTTCTAGCTCGATCTTCTCAATGCGAACATCAGCAAGGGGATAAATTCCCCGCGCAGAAATGCGAACTCGATCGATTTTGCCTTGCAGAGCCTGATAATTGGGAGTATTATCGACCCTCACGGCTAATTGTTCCACTTTTTGGACTTGGGAGCGAAGGGTATGGGCTAAAACCGTATCGATAATTGCCCCCGCGGGAGTTAACAGGGTCAAAACACTAGCGAGAGTGATTGTTAGCCATTCCATCGCTCAATTACACCCATCCAGCTAAATTTTGCCAAGCATTAGTCAAAAGCTGACTTAACCAACGTCGTTGCACTTGATCTAAAATCGGGTCTTCTGCGAGAATTTCTTCAGTCAGATCATCGAGAGATTGACCCTTAGCGCGGGCCATTCTAATAATTCCCGCAATCACGGCAGCGATCATCTCCTCATCGACGGGACGCTGTCGGAGGGCGGCAATTTCTTCGGGGGTAGTCGGGATGGGATAATTCATAATCAGATGGGGCTGGCTGTGTATTAATCTAGGTATTTGACGCTCCCCGAAGCGCTCAGGCGAGGGATTCTTGGTTCAACAAGTCCACTTACTTTAGATTCCTTGCGTTATCTAAAACAGAGGTGGTTCTTTCCCCAAGCGTTACTTTTCGTGCGCCCCACGATAGTTGTACTTCTACAAAATTTGCTTGAATTGAAGTATTAGCTTCAAATACTGTGTTGTCTAGTTCCTGCCAAGATTTTACCTACCTACAGGTAGAAACTAGAACAATTAGGTAGAACCCCAGATCTTTGATTGTCAAGGTACAGCGTTAGTCATTAGACTACTGGGTTTTTAGAGCGGTTGATTACCCTATCCGCTATACTTATACAGTAGCTAATTTTCATGAGTAGGTCAAGACCCTTAAAAGAAGAAGTTATTCGAGATTTTTTTAGGAGACTAGACACTTACTTTTTAGCTGTGCTTCGCTGTTCTATGCTGGCGGAACCTTTCATCTCCGAGGTGAAACCGAGAGTTCCTTCAAGCCGACATTTTAGGTAAAGTTTTTTAAACTTTTTTCAGAAAACTTTTTGTGTAGTCTAGCGTAATCAGACCATTTTTGACTTGTCCTTTTGGGTATTTTTGGGTGTAATAGCTAAATCAAGATGAGAGAAATCCTTTACAGAGAAATTCCGACTCCCGACTCGATCGCCGTTTGTCAGTGGTTACAATCCGATTGGCAACCCGCCAGCGGTGTTAAGACAAATACACCTAACGGGGTGAGATTGCGCTTATCGGAGGCGATCGAATTGTCGATCTTTGTCTGGACGCTGCAACGGACTACTTATTTAAAAGTTTTCCGCTGGGGTGAGCGATCGCATGATCAAGAAACATCCCTGACTCGGCAGCTCGATCGAGCTTTACAAAAGCGTTTTCCGCCGCAGTATAGCACGATACCAAACATCGATCAAAAAAATCACTCAATTTTTACAGATTTAGAAGCGGACTATCCCCTAACGGTTCACTACTTCCGCAAAATGCCCCAAGGGGAGGCGGATTTAGAACGTTTGTACTGGTGGGAAAAACGTTGGCGCGACAGTGCCAAAAATCCCCAACAACCGCGGCCGGTAATTTTCTCTAGCAGCGAAGAAAATGATCATCCCATCGCCTACGACTTAATTTATATTGGTGGTGCCTTGGGGGCAATTCACGCCGCACAGATGGCCAAATTAGGTTATCGAGTCCTCTTAGTAGAAAGACTACCTTTCGGACGAATGAATCGGGAATGGAATATCTCTCGATCGGAGTTTCAAAGTTTAATTAATTTAGGCTTATTTACTGCCGAAGAATTCGAGGAATTAATCTTCCAAGAATACATCGATGGCTTTAATAAGTTTTTTGATGGCAATAATCCCCCCCATCTGAAAGCCGAAATTCTCCATACTCCCACGGTTTTAAATATCGCCATTAATTCCGATAAATTGCTGCAATCCTGCGGTAAAAAAATACAGGATTATGGCGGTAAAATTCTCGATCAAACCGAATTTATTAAGGCTGATATTACTGCTAATAGTGTTACTGTCACCCTTAATCATGGTGGAGAAATTCAACAGATAAAAGGCCGTTTATTGATTGATGCTATGGGTTCCGCCTCCCCCATTGCTTGGCAATTAAACGGAGTGCGTGCCTTTGATAGTGTCTGTCCGACGGTGGGGGCAGTAGTAGAAGGATTCGATCCGGTGGTGTGGGATTCTCACTATGGCGATGTCTTAAATTCCCATGGCGATATTTCTAAAGGCAGACAACTAATTTGGGAATTATTTCCGGGGGAAGGAAGAGAATTAACCTTCTATCTATTTCACTATCATCAAGTCCATCCCGATAACCCCGGTTCTCTGTTGGAAATGTACGAAGATTTCTTTACTATTTTGCCCGAATATCGACAGTGTGATCCAGAAAAATTAACTTGGAAAAAACCAACCTTTGGTTATATACCGGGGCATTTTAGCACAGGAAAAAAAGATCGAATTGTCTCCTTTGATCGCATTTTAGCCATCGGTGATGCCGCCTCCCTGCAATCACCCTTAATTTTTACTGGGTTCGGTTCTTTGGTGCGTAATTTAGAGCGCTTAACCCATCTTTTGGCTCTGGCCTTGAAACACGATTTACTAACAGCTAAAGACCTAGAAAATGTGCGGGCCTATCAAAGTAATGTGGCGGTAACTTGGTTATTTTCTAAAGGAATGATGGTTCCCACGGGAAAAACCTTACCACCCCAAAGAATTAACGCCATGTTAAACACATTTTTCGGTTTATTGGCCGACGAACCGCCGGAGATTTCCGAAACTTTTATTAAGGATAAAACCGATTGGTTGACCTTTAGCCGTTTAGCAATTAAAGCGGCCAGAAAAAACCCCACTTTACTGTTATGGATAGCAGAAATGGCTGGCAGTCAGGATTTAATTCGTTGGTTGGGTTCCTATCTCGATTTTAGCCTTGATGGAGTCAAAAATCTGCTTTTGGGTCCCTGGTTTTCCCAATGGTTAAAAAACTCCCAAAGCTGGCTAGAAAAAGACAATCCTCGCCTATGGTTAAAGTTATTGAGTTTTAATTATGGCCTAAGAAATTAATTAGAGTTTGCTGAAAAAGTAGGGGCGAAGCATTCGGGCATAACCTATCGCTGAAACCGTAGATTTCCTATCCGAAATGCTTCGCCCCGAAGATGCAAGGTTTTGAACCACGATTCTCTCAAAATCTTGCACCTGTGGGAGCGAAACAGGCATCTAAAACCCTTACCTCGTCTATATTTCACATTTATTCAGCCAACCCTAAGTAGGAGACTCCCAGACAGCTATCGGGGATCAGATTTGAGTTTTTACACTAAATCCAGTTATTAAAGACTGATTATTTATTTCCACTTTTGCCTTTTGCATGAGTGCCTTTTGCCTGTCTTCATAAGTAGCCTATACTCAACGGATTTAGAACGTAGGTTGGGTTGAAGCATGAAACCCAACGCCCGCATGGGTTACGCTACCGCTAACCCATCCTACAAATAATTGTGCCTACCTACTTAAGTAGCCTATACTCAACGGATTTAGTATTAGTTCACTGTTTGTGGAGTTAAGAAACTGTTGGAAAAGTTCAAGAATGCGCTTACCTAAAGGTTCTAACTGCGATGCTGATGTAAAATAGCCATCATCTTTTGGGCTACCGCTGCTGTTTGTTCCAGCATAGCAAAATGACCACAATCGGATAACTCAATGACGTTGCTGCCAGTTTCAAACAAAGGATGAAAACTGGCCAGATGGTTAACGTACTTAACTTCCATAATCGTATCCTCTTTCCCCGCCAGAAAATAGACCGGTTGCGGGAGACGGGAGACAATCTGGGGTAAAAGATGAACTTCGCTGATAGTGGTGGTTTCCAAAAGTGACCCTAGGGCCGCTTGGTAATCGGCCCGGACAAAATCAATCACGCGCTGTTTGCCCCATTTTTTACCTAGGGTTTGCTTGACCATCATCCGCGAGAATAAAACATCAATAAAGGGAACACGGGGCAACCAAGGCGGTCTTCTCTGTAAAATCTGTCTTCCGGCTTCCCGAAATCGCTCAAATTCCTCCTTTAGATAGATGCCACCGCCGGCATTCATACAGATTACCCCTTTAATCCGTTCAGGACAGCTATCCGCGGCCCACAAAGCAACACTACCACCGAGGGAATGACCAACTAACCAAGCAGCATCGAGGTTTAAGCGGTTAAGAAGGGTAATAACGTCTTGGGAGTAGGATTCAAGGTTATAACTGCTAGGAGGACTGTTAGAGGTGATTTTTTGGGAGTCGCCAAAGCCCCGGAGATCATAGACTAGACAGGGATAATCCGAGGAGAGAATATCTACCAAAGGCTGCCAGTAGTGACGACTCAGCAGCCAACCGTGTATAAAGACTAAAACCGGTTTATCTGCTCGGGGCGAAAATAACTCGTAACTGTGGGATACTCCCGATATGTCGATGGTAGGCATATAATCAATCTCAACCTAAATTAAACCGTTGATAGGGGTTACTAGGGAAACTTCTAGAGAAAAAAAGGTGTATTTAGCCTTGTTTATAGAGCAAAATCAGGGAAGCTTAGGATCTTCCCCCGATAGCTGATGACTCACCGCTATAGACAATTTCAAAAGCTTCTACTCAAGTATAAAACATTGGAGATACCTTCCTAAAATAGGATGAACACCCTAGACCAGGATTTATTTATGAAATGCGATCGCTTTTTAACTCTTTCCCTCGTCTTCAGTCTGGGATTAGCTTTTCCCTCCTCTCTACCCGCTCAAAATCCCCCCGCTACCACCTTTCAACCCGGTCCTTGGCAGCCTGTTGCTAGGGTGAATACGAGTCGTCCCGTGGAGATTAAAATCATCAATCAAACCGATATTGACCTCAATTATGACCTATCGGCCAATATTAATTCCTCTCCCCAATTATTATCTCCAGGTACGGAGACAAACCTAAGAGGTTTGGTAATTCCAGCATATATTCTGATTAATCGGGCTAATGCCGCCGCAGATCCCTATTCTTCTAGTTTAATCTATGCCGTAGAGGTCAATGATGATAATTTAGTCACGATTACTGTCACCAAAGTTCCGGGGAGTACCCCCGGTTATACCACCTTTAACATCAATCAACAGGGTGCTATTTATATTTACTAGCTCTAGCTTAAGCTGTTATGGAGCCACCTCGATTGTTAATTAAGTTTAGGGTTCTTTCTACCTCCTTTGGCTTCAGGATTTTAAAATTCGTCTTCTTGGGCAAGAATTGTCTTAAGAGTCCCTTATTATGCTCGTTTAATCCCCCTCTCCCAAGAATGATAAGGAGTAGCAAAAAAAAAATCTGCCCCGATTTTCTGAGGGGGCATCTCAGTTTTGCAGAAATACTGAAAACAGGATATAAAGGAAGAAGAAATTGATCAACAGAGGCAAGGACAATGACCAGATTAAATGATGCTGACCGAGAAAAAATCGGAATCGAAGGTTAAAATTCGTTTGATTTTTAAATTCTCAGCCGTTACGACTAAAGTCGCATCAGCTAAATCCATTGGGCGATCTTTATATTTTTCCATCAGTGACAGTAATCGAGGATAATCTTTTTCTTCGATCGAGGCTAACCGTACCATTTTCTTCAATAGCAATTTACCGAGTTGAGCTTGCATCGACCATCCCCCACGTTGCAAGCAGAGATACATGGATTCGGTAAAACAAGCCCAAGTTGTTATTAGATAAGAGGACTCATTCTCGATCAAAATTTTAACTGCTTGATGTCGTGGCTGAGATTTATCTACCGAACAGAATAAAGGGGCAGTATCGCACAGGATCATAGGATCAATCCCTGTTGTTTATATTTATCCATCAAAAGATTTTCCTAGTCCTTTTCACTAATTTCAGAGGCGGTCAATTCCATTTCTTCAACTTCTTGAAACCATTTAGCCCATTTTTCTTTTAAGTCCTCTCTTCGGTACGCTTCAATTTCTTCGGCGATCTCTTCTTCGGTAATATCCTGAACGCCGGGTAAGGATTGAGTTTTATCGAAGAGTTCTTTAACTTTTTTGCTTAAAGCCTGACGGTTTTGTTTGTCCGCCAAATTTAACAAAGCGTCTTTCAATAAATCTTCAACGCTATTATATTTCCCTGTCGCTAATTGAGAGTTAATTAATTGTTCTAATTCGGGAGATAAGGTAATATTTATGGTAAAATATGCTCCTTTGTAATTCGGTCGATATTATGATGGTTCGTGAACGATTTCATCGATAAACTCTTCTTTTTCTTCTTCCGTCATGGTATTCCAATCATAGCCGCGTTCTTTGGCTACGATTCGAGCTTTGTCAATGGCGTAATTAGACAAGGACTCCCATCGATCCGACTGACTGAGGATGAGAATTTTATAAACTTCCCGTTGCTGTGCTTCGGGGAGTTGTTTGAATAAGTCGATAACTTGTTCGTTGCTTAAGGTTAAGTTCGGCATAGGTCAATTCTAGACACCAGCATGATTAATCAGTTTAACACCGGTCCTTAATGGAGAAGGTTTTCGGTTCGCCTACACCTTCCGGGCTTCGATCGGTTAGAATCGAGAAATTATCGGCCTAGAAAGTCCTTTCATCTTCGCGCTTGCCGTAAAATTATGATTGTCTCTCTCCAAGAAGCTCAAGCCAAACTGCCCGAACTGATATACAATCTCAAACCCGGGGAAGAATTGTTGATTACCGATAATAATCTCCCACTAGCCAAATTAATCGGGCAAACCCCCACATCTCCCCAACGTCCGGGGCCTGGCCTATGTAAAGGAATGATTACCATCGTGGCCGATGATGAAGAACACTTACAAGACTTTGCGGAGTATCTGCATTGAAATGTCTAATCGATACCCATACTCTGCTTTGGTACACACTCAACGAATTCCCACTAAGTAGCGCCGCCCATCAACTAATTATTAACCAAAATAACGAAATATTAATCAGCCCAGCATCCTATTGGGAAATCGCCATCAAAATCAGTATCGGTAAACTCATTTTACATCAATCTTACAAAGATTTTATCGACGTATGCCTTAATCAATATCAATTTAATATCCTTGCCATCACACCAGAACATACGGATGCGCTGATCACCCTTCCTTTTTATCATAAAGACCCCTTTGATCGCCTTCTGGTAGCTCAAGCCATTGTTGAAAATATTCCGATTATTAGTGTAGATACTATTTTAGATCGGTACGGTATTCAACGTCTTTGATAGGGCGATCGTTTTTCTCAACCTATCGGAAAACTCGACACTATAACCCCTTTCTAATCCCTCGATTTGATGTTTTTCTACCAAGGTTCCCACGTCTCCTGCGGATAATCTTGCTTCGCGAATATCTTTTAATAAAATCCCATTGAGTAAAGTTCATAATTGATGGTTATTATTTTGATCTAAAAAGTCCAGAAAATCTTTTGCTTTCACGATCTGAATATTTTGATATTCAACCAGTGAAAGAAGATGTTTGTCCCCCGTGATAATATGGGTAGCCTTGCCAACAATCGCACATTCTATGATCATATCGTCATCGGGATCGTTGGGAACCGCTCTCAGTTGTCTTGTTATCGGAACAAGGCTAGAAAATTGACGAATTTCCGCGATATATTCTCTAAGTCCCCGTTCAGATATTTGAAATTTCTGCTGAAGTTTTTCGGATAATTCGTCTAAAATCTCTTGGCAAGTTACTGAAGATACCGATCCCGTCTTCGCTAACGATAAACAGGAAAATGTAGGGCTGTTTTTAGACAGCCAAGCAGAGATTAATATATTTGTATCAAAAACAACTACATAGGTCACTATTTTTCGTGAACGATTTCATCGATAAATTCTTCTCTCTCGTCTTCGGTCATGGTATCCCAATCATAGCCGCGTTCTTTGGCTACGATTCTAGCTCTTTCTGCTCCTTCATTAAATACTGGTTCCAACTGTCTCCACTGACCGAGAATGAGAATTTTATAAACTTCCTGTTTCTGGTCTTCGGGGAGTTGTTTGAATAAGTCGATAACTTGTTCATTGCTTAAGGTTAAGTTCGGCATAGGTCGCTTCTAGACAATAGCATGATTAATCAGTTTAACACGAGTCCTTAATGGAGAGGTTTTTCTGTTCGCCTATCCCTTCCGGGCTTCGATCGGTTAGAATCGAGAAATTATCGGCCTAGAAAGTCCTTTCATCTTCGCGCTTGCCGTAAAATTATATCTTTAACTAAATGGTGATCGCTAATTAATTATCGTAGTAAAGCTTGAAAACCTGCTTGAATAAAATGAACATCTGAAGTTAAAGCGTCGGTAATTTGATTTTCTTCCATAACAATAAAAGAAAAACAATCTACTAATCCCCAGCTTTTATCAGCTCTTGATTCGTAGAGCTTTAAGCCTTTTTGAAAAAGAGTAGAAGTGATAGTAACAACGAATAAATTATCGGTTTGATAGCATTGCTTGATAAAGGCAGAAACCTTAGGACGATTGTAATGACTAAGAGCATTACCAACCTCCATAAAAATGGCTTCAGTAACCCAAACTGCTGTTGCATTTTTTACATAGGGGAGGAACTGCATAGCAATTTGATGATATTGATCATGAGGATTGAGAATTGCTTGGATAAAGACCGTATCTAAAAAAAGTTTGGACTTATTCATCGCTTATATTTCTTTTGGGAGTATCATATAAATAATGATCGTGTTCCCTTGACCAATCTTCTGGAGCTTCATAGGTGCCAGCCATTTCTTCTAACAGTTCCCAAGCATTTTTATGGTTATTTTCTAGTGGATCTTCCCGAGAAATAATTTGGATGATGTAATGGGTATTGGGTTCTAATTCAATCTTTTCTTCGGGACGGAAAACCATTCCATCATAACTAACTCGTAGATTTTTTATCATAATGGATTGTTGAGAAGTAATTCGATTACGGCCTACACAGTGCCTTAAGGCTAGTGTAACACACCCTCTCAACTATAACTGCCGTGCGATCGCACCCTCTTCTAGATGCCGATATTCTGCTAAAGATGGGAAAATATCAGTCCTGTAGGGTCAAGGTCGATCCTCGTGGGTGGGGAAACGGAGGGAATTTTCGGCCATGGTGACAACAGTAATCGTTTTTCCCAACCTATCGAAAAACTCGACACTATACCCCGTTTCTAATCCCTCGATTTGATGTTTTTCTACCAATTTCCCACGTCCCCCGCAGATAATCATTCTTCGGGAATATCTTGTGATAAAATCCCATTGAGTAAAGTTCATAATTCATGGTTCAGCAATTCTCATTTTAAGGTTTCATGACATTAAAACCCTTGCACATAGAGGGGTTAATAATTCTTAACGAATCTCTATATCGCTGAAACAACGCAAAATCGTTTCAAAATGAGAATTGCTGTTCATGGTTATTATTTCGATCTAAAAAGTCCAAAAAGTCTTTTGCTTTCACGATCTGAATATTTTGATATTCAACCAGTGAAAGAAGATGTTTGTCTCCCGTGATAATATGGGTAGCCTTGCCAGCGATTGCACATTCTATGATCATATCGTCATCGGGATCATTGGGAACGGCTCTAAGTGTTCCACCTATAGAAACAATGCTAGAAGCATCACAAATTTCCTCAATGTATTTTCTAACTCGTTCTTCAGGAAATTTGATTTTTAGTAGAAGTTTTTCGGATAATTCGCCTAAAATCTCTGGACAAGTGACCGATCGAATCAGTTTGCTTTGGGCTAGGGAAAAACAACTATTCGGGCTACCGCCTTTAGAAAGCGCAGCAGATATGAGAATATTTGTGTCGAAGACAACAGTATAAATCACTACTTCTCATGAACGATTTCATCGATAAATTCTTCTCTTTCGTCTTCCGTCATGGTATCCCAATCGTAGCCGCGTTCTGCTGCGACGATTTTTGCCTGTTGGCTTCCGTAATCGGTTATAGCTTCCATATTTCCCCACTGACGCTGGATGAGGAATCTAAATAGTTCCTGTTGCTGTGCTTCGGGGAGTTGTTTGACTAATTCGATTACTTGTTCGTTGCTTAAGGTTAAGTTTGGCATAGGTCGCTTCTAGACACCAGCATGATTAATCAGTTTAACACGAGTCCTTAGCGGGGTGGGGAAACGGAGGGAATTTTCGGCCATGGTGACAACAGTAATCGTTTTTCCCAACCTATCGAAAAACTCGACACTATAACCCCTTTCTAATCCCTCGATTTGATGTTTTTCTACTAATTTCCCACGTCTCCCGCCGATAGTTTTTCTTTGAGAATATGTTGTGGCAAAATTCCATTGGGGTGGACTTTGTAATTCATAATCTTTATATTATTTCGTTTAAGGAGTAGCTGTGTATCGTCTTTTAAATACGTCTATAAAATCAAAAGGTATATCGGACAAATATGGACTAATAAAATCATAAAAATTATCATAAAACTCTCCCAAGTAGATCAGCTTTGTATCTCCAGTTGTTGAGAATGAAAGATTTTGTAAATCGGTATAATTATTGCATTTCCAATAATTATATTGGTTGAACTGTATAGCATTACAATCATTTCCTAAAACAGACTTTTGGGCTTGATATAAATGAGGTTTTGTCGAGCGAATATTAATATCATCAATATATTTATATTCCACAGACTCTTTTAAAGATAGCTCTAATTTTCCATCAATACAGGTGGGAGGTGGATCTAAACTACATTGAGCAGCGGCCTTTAACACCCATTCTGCTTTATTCAATGACTCCATACATATTATAGTCACTTCGCTTCGTGCAGAGAACACATTACCTACATCTAGTTTAATCTCTAGAAGTAATCCTTTACATTCGTATAGAGTATTAGAACTAATTACTCTAATGCCATAAGAACCAGCAGCTAGTGACATTGAATTCAATTCATTTACTAGCAAAAAGGGAAAGAGATAAAATAAAATGCTTTTATTTATTTGTTTATTTTTCATGATAAAAATTTCGATTTAATGGGACATGGTTAAGTTAAAATTTTATCATAATATTTTCCCAATTGTTCATTCAAATAACAAGAAAAATTTTAAGGTATCTTAAGTTAGCAGTAGTAGATTAAAAAGGTTTTATTTAACTATTATTTTTAAAGTATTTCCCTGTATTTCAGTAAAGTAGGGGGCTTATTCAGCCCCCATTAACCTCTAACTACCGCCAATCCTTGCCACATCGCGTGCATTAGCTTCAAAAGCCGCATCGAGGGCAGAATCGCCAGTTAAACCGGAATCTAACGCCTCTTTAATACACTGCAACATCCGCTTATAATCCTTGGGCATTACTTTAACAAACTTGGGCAACATTTCCGACCAATTTGCTAAAACCAGGGCCGCTTTTTGACTTTGGGTGTAATCAGCATGACGTTGAATTAACTCGCGTAAATCGTCGATTTCTTCCCCTTCTAGCGCCTCTAAAGCTACCATTTGGGTATTGCAACGAGTGGCGAAATCCCCCGACTCGTCGAGGACGTAGGCGACACCACCACTCATCCCGGCGGCGAAATTGCGACCGGTGGGCCCTAAAACAACGACTTTACCCCCAGTCATATACTCGCAAGCGTGGTCGCCAACGGACTCAACCACCGTAGTCACCCCAGAGTTACGCACCCCAAAACGTTCCCCAGCAACCCCAGAAATATACACCTCACCACTGGTCGCGCCGTATAAAGCCACATTACCGATGATAATATTCTCCTCGGCCACAAAAGTGGAACCTTTGGGCGGATAAACGATGATTTTGCCACCGCTTAAACCCTTACCCACATAATCATTAGCATCCCCTTCTAACTCCAGTGTCACCCCTTTGGGAACAAAAGCACCGAAACTCTGCCCCGCGCTGCCCTGAAAATGGAGATGTACGGTATCTTCGGGTAAACCCTCCCAGTGACGTTTAGTGATTTCGTTGCCTAAAATCGTCCCCACCACGCGGTTAATATTTTTAATCGGTAGTGTCGCCTTGACTTTTTCGCCTTTTTCAATGGCATCTTTGCATAAATCCAGTAAAACGGTTATATCCAAGCACTTATCTAAACCGTGGTCCTGGGGAATCTGACAATAACGCCCTACCTCTGCATCTACCTCCGGTTGATAGAGAATCGGAGTTAGGTCAATTCCTTTCGCTTTCCAATGTTCTACAGCCTGTTTTGGCTCTAATACATCAGTTCGCCCCACCATTTCATTTAAGGTGCGGAATCCCAATTCGGCCATAATTTCCCGCACTTCCTGGGCGATAAATTTCATGAAATTCACCGTATATTCGGGATCCCCGATGAAATTCTTCCGTAATAACGGATCCTGGGTCGCTACCCCCGCCGGACAGGTATTAAGATGACAAACCCGCATCATAATACAGCCTAACGTTACCAGTGGCGCGGTCGAAAAACCGAATTCTTCGGCCCCCAATAGGGTTGCTACCACCACATCGCGGCCGGTTTTCATCTGACCATCGGTTTCCACCGCAATGCGACTGCGAAGATTATTTAACACCAATGTTTGATGGGTTTCTGCTAGTCCCAACTCCCAGGGTAAACCCGCGTGTTTAATCGAGGTTTGGGGAGAAGCACCGGTCCCACCATCGAAACCAGAGATTAAAACCACGTCGGCGTGAGCTTTAGCGACTCCGGCGGCGATTGTGCCAACTCCCACCTCAGAAACCAGTTTTACGCTCACTCTGGCCGCACGATTGGCATTTTTTAGGTCATGAATCAACTCCGCTAGGTCTTCAATGGAGTAGATATCGTGGTGGGGTGGGGGAGAAATTAAACCAACTCCGGGGGTGGAGTGACGGACTTTGGCAATCCAAGGATAGACTTTTTTACCCGGTAATTGACCGCCTTCGCCCGGTTTTGCCCCCTGGGCCATTTTTATCTGCAATTCTCGCGCTTGGGAAAGGTAAAGACTGGTGACACCAAAACGGCCGGAAGCCACCTGTTTAATGGCACTATTTTTCGAGTCTCCCCGTTCATTTGTCCAAGTGTAGCGCTCGGAATCTTCGCCCCCTTCCCCGGTGTTCGACTTGCCACCGATACGATTCATGGCAATAGCGAGGGATTCGTGGGCCTCTTTGGAAATGGACCCGTAACTCATGGCCCCGGTTTTAAAGCGTTTCATAATCGCTTCAATCGGTTCCACTTCTTCTATGGGGATACTTTCCCGGTTTTTAAAGGTTAATAATCCCCGCAGGGTGAAGAATTTTTGATTTTGTTGGTTGACCAGTTGGGAATATTTCTTAAAGAGGTCGTATTTGCCCAATTTTACCGCTTGTTGCAGGGTGTGAATGGTTTCTGGGCTAAAAAGATGGGCTTCCCCGTCCTTACGCCATTGATATTCACCGCCAATATCGAGGGTATGCACATTCACGTCCCGGTCGGGGAAAGCGTGGCCGTGTCTGAGTAGGGATTCCCGGGCAATAATTTCTAAATCGGCCCCTTCAATGCGGGAAGCTGTCCAAGTAAAATAGCGATCGACTACCGATCGATTTAAGCCAATAGCCTCGAATATTTGCGCCCCACGGTAGCTTTGCAGGGTGGAAATGCCAATTTTAGAGGCCACTTTAATTACGCCCTTGGTGGCGGCTTTTATGTAGTTTTTACAGGCACTCTGGTGGTCAACTCCTACCAATAAACCTTCCTCGATCATACTGCCGAGGGTGGCAAAGGCTAGATAGGGATTAATCGCACCGCAACCATAACCGAGTAAAAGGGCGTAGTGATGCACTTCCCGGGGTTCGCCGGATTCCAGGACAAGGCCGACTCTGGTGCGGGTTCCCTGCCGGATGAGGTGGTGGTGTAAACCGGCAACCGCCAGCAGTGAGGGAATCGGGGCGTGATTTTTATCGATACCTCGATCGCTTAAAATAATAATGCTCGCGCCCGCTAAAATTGCCTCGTCCACCTCTTGACAAATTGCCTCAATTGTGCTACGCATCCCCTCGACTCCCGAAGTGGGATCGAAGAGAATGGCAATAGTCACGGTTTTAAATTCGCTATTGCCCTGTAAACGCGCTAATTGGGCGTTGGTGAGGATGGGAGAGTTAAGTTTAATCAGGTGACAGCTTTCCGGCTGCGGATCCAAAAGATTTCTTTCCGCACCGATAGTGGTGATGGGAGAGGTGATAATTTCTTCGCGAATTGAGTCAATCGGGGGGTTAGTGACTTGGGCGAATAACTGCTGAAAGTAATCATAAAGCAGTTTTGGGCGATCGGACAAGACGGCTAGGGGTGTATCGGAACCCATGGAACCCACTGCTTCCACTCCATCCCGGCCCATGGGGGCTAATAAAAGACGTAATTCCTCAAAAGTGTAACCGAAAGCGGTTTGCTGTTGAATTAGGGAAACAGCAGTTTCCGGTGGCGCAGTTTCAACGGCCGGTAAATCGTCTAAATTGACTAAATTTTCGTTTAACCACTGGCGATAGGGTTTAGCGTTGGCAATACCTGCTTTTATCTCCTCATCGGCCACGATACGACCTTCTTTCATATCCACAAGGAACATCCGGCCGGGTTGCAGACGACCTTTAAAAGCGACGCGTTCTGGTTCAATGGGTAAAACTCCCGCTTCCGATGCCATAATTACTAGGTCATCTTTGGTGACATAGTAACGGGAAGGACGTAAACCATTGCGGTCTAACACTGCTCCCATCATCGTACCATCGGTAAAAGCGATCGAGGCCGGACCATCCCAGGGTTCCATCAAACAGGAATGGTATTCATAAAAAGCTTTTTTCTCATCACTCATCGATTCGTGGGCCGCCCAGGGTTCAGGAATCATCATCATGACAGCGTGAGGGAGAGAACGCCCCGATAAAACCATTAATTCTAGGGCATTATCAAAAATTAAGGAGTCACTACCCTCGATATTAATTACCGGCTGGATTTTTTTGATGTCTTCCCCGAACAAGGGTGAGGCAAACATCGACTGACGGGCGTGCATCCAGTTAATATTACCTCGCAGGGTATTAATTTCGCCATTGTGGGCAATATAACGGTAAGGGTGGGCGCGTTCCCAACTGGGGAAGGTATTGGTACTAAAACGGGAATGGACTAATCCTAAAGCGCTTTGAAAGTCGGGGTCGCGTAAATCGGGAAAATAGTCACCCACCTGTACTGGCATTAATTGCCCTTTATAGACAATGGTACGACTAGAAATACTGCAAGGATACCAGTAACGATTAAAGGATTGACGACTGAGGTGGGAACGTTTGCGAATAACGTATAATTTGCGTTCAAAGGCCAGATCATCGCTTAAATTGGCATTGCGTTCGATGAAAACCTGTTCGATAAAGGGTTCGGTAGATTTGGCCGAATTGCCTAAACTGGAGTTATCCGTGGGAACATCACGCCAACCGAGAACTTTTAACCCCTCTTCGGCGGCGATTTTCTCGAATTCCTGCCGACCTTTCCCGCGAATTTCGGCATCAGGGGCCGTGTAGAGCATTCCTACCCCGTATTGTCCCGCTGCCGGTAAGGTAAAACCTAGATTACTGGTCACTTTCCGGAAAAATAGGTCAGGGATTTGGCATAAAATACCCGCCCCATCTCCGGTATTTTTTTCCGCACCGCACGCGCCACGGTGATCGAGGTTTAGTAAAATTGTTAAGGCCTGTTCAACAATATCGTGGGACTTTTTACCCGTTTTATGAACGATAAACCCGACACCACAAGCATCATGTTCAAATCGGGGATCGTATAGTCCTTGTTTCCGTGGAGTTTGATTGTTATTCATCTTGTCTAATAGCCTAGCAGTCTGGAAGGGAAGGGCCTAGAGGGTGAGCCAGAGTAGCGATTCTAGGTATATCAATTCTGTATCCAGACTGAACCTTCGGTCTTATATCTTAAGGAAATGTTTCGATGTGACAAGGGTTCCTCTCGCTGCTTTACCCCCTAATCGAGATCGCTTTTCCGATACAAGTTTCGATCGCTCCTATAATCGAAGAAATACTCGATCGCTATCTCGATCCCGTTCGATTGATTCTTTCTGCTCTCTCCCGCCATTTTTTTGAATTTTCTGTAATTACCTCGCACATCGATCGGGCTTTTTCCGCCGCATCCCGTGCCATTTCCAGAATTTCCTCTAGTTCCCGTTCATTTAGTCCTGTTTCTTTTTCTTCCATCACCGTAAACCCTGCAAGCGATTTTTAACCTTATTCTAGTTTCTAAAATACGTCCGAGCTATGATAGCTTGACTCTAGAGCTAAAGTAGAGATAGGGTTTAATTGGAGCTATGTATGGAAGCGATCGAATTTAAGACGGTTATTCATAACGGTCAAGTGAGCGTTCCCCCCCGATATTCTTCTCGATGGGAGGGTAAGATGATACGGGTGATTGTTTTGGATGACTCGGAAATCGTCCCCGATCCGAGCCAGAAAACTGAAAAAACGATGTTCGAGGCGATTTCTTTAAATACACGGGGATTTACATTCGATCGGGACGAGGCTAATGCCCGATAAAGTTTTTATCGATACTAATGTCTTAATTTACGGGTATTCTGAGGATGAGCCGGATAAACGACAGCAAGCGATTGATTGTGTTCGATCGGGTGAGGCTTGGATTAGTACACAGGTTTTAAATGAAACGATAAATGTATTAAAACGGAAATTTTCCCTAAGCTATTCGCAAATTCGAGAAGCTGTACAAGAGCTTTCCGAGGGATTCCCAATCGTCCTCGTTTCTGTTAATACGATAGAGATGGCATTGAATCTAGCGGAACGTTATCAATATAGTTACTTTGATAGTTTAATACTGGCCAGCGCTCTGGAAGCGGGCTGTCAAATTCTCTACAGTGAAGATTTACAAGATGGTCAGCGAATCGAGAATCAATTGACGATCATTAATCCCTTTAGTTAAGTAGGTAGGTGTTAAAAGTTGTCAGACACCCCCCTTGATAAGTAGGGTTGATTCATGAATCAACCCTACTATGAATCAACCCTACTATGAATTAACCCTACTATGAATTAACCCTACTATGAATCAACCCTACTATGAATCAACCCTACCTTGATAAGGAGGGCAGGGGGGATCAGTCAGTCAAAATTACTTTTCCAGTTTCCGGCCTTTGCACAATAAACCCACCCCGGCAACAGAGAGTAAACCCAGAACCGTAGCTGGTTCGGGAACGGTGGTAGGAGCGGCGGTAGTCAGGGAATAATTGGCAGGTACAAAGAGTTCTAAATTGTTACCGTAGGCGGGACTGGAAAGGAACGCGTCGTCACCAATAAAAGTTAAAAAGAAGCCGAATCCATTATTATTACAACTCGTGTTGTCACAAGCGATAAAATCCAATCCCGATCCGTCTAAGGATAGCACCGCCTGAGCATTTATATTAGAGACAGTACCTACGAACGGAAGAGCGGGGGCGGGAAAGCCGTTAAAGGTGGGATTACTGATAGAACTGACGAACACCGTGTTGTTATCCGGTTGCAGGGTTCCGTCCACCGTCGCAGTGATCGTTCCAGTGCTGGAGGTGTAGGAAAAGTTAAAAGTTGCGGCGCTTGCAACCGGTGCGAGGGTGGCGGTGGCTACCGTCGCGAGGGCGACGGTTAGGGGTTTGTTGAAGTATTGTTTTAGGGACATATTCTGACTTGAATTTGTTTAAAATCTGCCCAAATCTTACCCCCCCCCCCATTTTGTCAAGGTTTTTGTTATTTATATTTCTTATACTTCATCTAGCTATTGATTACTCGATTGGGGATTCGGGGCGATGCGTTTTTCTGGGGTGCGGGGGGTTATAGTATCATCAAAGAAATACTCTAGCCGCCGCTCGCTCTTTTCATTGGCCAAAGACAAACAAAATAACTAGCATTAAAATAGTTATAGTCTCCGTTTCGGTGTTCCCGTTATCCCAGTTCCCCTGATAGGATTTAATTGGAGCCATGTATGGAAGCGATCGAATTTAGGACGGTTATTCATAACGGTCAAGAATTTAACCATTGGCGCAAATCTTCCAAATCCGAAAATTCCAATAAAGCAAGAGCTAAATTATCCAATTGATTAGGATTTAACTGTTTAATTTTTTGTTCTACCTTTAAAGGAATACAACCTAGTTTTAAATTTAGCTGACGCAAAATCAGGCTTTTTTTAGCGGATAATTCTCCTTCCTCTCTACCTTCCTCTAAAGCTTCTTGATAGACTTTAGTTTCTCTTAAATCACTTAAACTAAACATAGCTTCTATCTCCTTACGATTCATTTTTCAATTAATTCTAGAATGTCCCGTCTTTTTAAAGACTCCTGGAATTGTTGTCTAACTTGTTGAATCAGTTCTTTTCCTTGTGCTAAGGCGTTTGCTTCCGATTCGACAATTAATTGTAACACTTTTACCCCCAGAGAATCCCCCTCATCTAACTGATTCAGATAATAACAGTTAACCCGTCCTGACTCAAAGAATTCTTGATAACGAGATTTGGGACTATTTTCAATTTCTGGATAAGGGTAAATGATTACCCCTTGCCAATTGTTATTACTCTCACTCTGATGAAAATAGAGAAATATTTCACTGAAAAAGCGCGAGTAAAACCGTTCATCCTTTTGAAATTGTACCTCAACAAAGTAAATCGGGTCATTCAGGTTATCGGGAAGAAAGACCCCATCTAAACGAAAAGCGAGTTGTTTAACTTCTAGGGAGGAAAATTGATAATGATTGACAGTTTCTGGGGGAAGATTCAGCAAATCAAAGAAACTTTCCGGAAAAGTCTGAAAGAGACGATAGAAAATACTGTCCGTTTTCACTCAATTTTGTCCCTCAATGACTTGTTGTACTTGTTCAATTTCTAAGTCTAAAGCTTGGGCAATTTGTTCTATAGTTAA